>Ga0126342_10002055_pt1 | contig 30461 bp, 28 predicted proteins | sample Cyp1metagenome_FD_92528 | JGI IMG/M metagenome (GOLD analysis project Ga0126342, IMG submission 92528) | Coral microbial communities from Lord Howe Island, Old Settlement Bay, Australia - Cyphastrea 1 metagenome | ecosystem: Host-associated > Invertebrates > Cnidaria > Coral ...
TATGTATCTCTATGTATCTCTATGTATCTCTATGTATCCCTATGTATCTCTATGTATCTCTATGTATCTCTATGTATCTCTATGTATCTCTATGTATCTCTATCTCTATCTCTATCTCTATCTCTATCCTATCTATCCTATCTATCCTCTCTATCCTCTCTATCCTTTCTATCCTCTCTATCCTCTCTATCCTATCTATCCTCTCTATCCTCTCTATCCTATCTATCCTATCTATCCTATCTATCCTATCTATCCTATTTATCTATCCTACCCTACCCTACCCTACCCTACCCTATCCTATCCTATCCTATCCTATCCCATCCCACCCCTCATCCCTCATCCCTCATCCCTCATCCCTCATCCCTCATCCCTCATCCCTCATCCCTCATCCCTCATCCCTCATCCCTCATCCCATCCAATCTAATCTTGTGTAATCTTATCTAATCTTATCGTATCCTATATCCTATATCCCATATCCTATATTCTCTATCCTATCCTATCTTATCTATCTTATCTATCTTTTCTATCTCATTATCATCGTCCTCAGCATCATCATAATCACACATATATATATGTCTGTGTTTGTGCGTCCATATATATATACATTTACACCGTTCTTTGGTTTGAAAAGGGACTGAGCCATGGCCTGAGATTACGCCAAGGTGCAGGACTTGTGGCGGTTTTTCCATTTCGACGGTGCGCTCCTGAGACACTTGGCCCAGTTGGCCCAGTTGGCCCAGTTGGCCCAGTTGGCCCAGTTGGCCCAGTTTCCTGCTTTCCTGCGTCACTGTTCAAGAGGCCAATTCAGCCAAATCGAGTTAGCCACGGATCCCTGCGATGCGCTACTTGCCTTGGTCTCAATTGGTCTCAGTGTGGGGCAGATTGAAAGAATTTCAAAGACACAGAGGGACGGAGAGAGAGACAAAGGAAACTTGCAGATGCTCGCAGCATGATTGGTTCACTATACATCCACTTTGCTTGGCAAAGAAGCAAGGGCAAAGTGGAGACTGACTTGCCAGTGTCGCAGGTGGCGGCGTTGAATACCAATACTTCGTAGATCTTAGCAGAATCCGGAGCTTGTGAAGCACGACCTGCAGCAGAAGACCTGATTGCAAGTGAAAATGCCGTTTTGTGGGATGGAAGGAAGTGTTTGTTTAAATTTGATCACACGGAGTCCAAAAAAATAGTTGTTGCCTGGCAAGTTTACCCTTCAAGCTACATGCACATATGTATATATTATGTATATACGTATGTACGCACACACACACACTATGTATTATATATGTTATTATATGCATAGATGTAGCACGCAAAGGTGGATGTTGCTGTACCGGATGGCACTCAATTTTTGCTCACCGCGCTGCAGTGCGTGCAACACAACCCGTAGCATTCGTGAGAAGAGTTGACTGTGGAAAGTGTGGTACCACATCGAGCTTTCAGCTGAAAAGATCTGCAAAGTGCTTCTGATGATTCATGCTTTCCCCGGCACAGTGTAGCTTTAGTGACTTTAGTGGTTTGGATGAGGTACATTTCTTCTCTGCTGTCAACTGCTGTCAGCTGATGTCCTTCTCTCCCTCTGAGGCAACCAACCTCACAACCGCAACATGTTTGTGGCATGGCATGTGATGCTTTGGCTCTCAGCTGGTTACCTAGGTTTCACCCAGCAGCCCGTGCCCAGGAAAGTCAATTTCTGCAAACGTTTATGTTGGAAGTCTTGATTTGTTGAACTGCCAGTAGCACATTTCAAACATCTCCAGAGCGAAAAGGAATCGCGCGACCGTAGGTAGGATTTTGCTGCCTGCGCTCTTCCACGGCCATATTTATATGTACCTAGGTAGCTATACCCAGCAGACCCATAGACATGTTTTCCCTTTGTGGATTGCTTTCCAACACCTAAGCGTTCCAATGCTCAGCTTTACGGCTTGAGTTTGTTCCCTGTGCATTGCTTAGTTTTTCCTCAAGGGAAAGTGATCCAAATTCAGAGCAAAAAGCAATCTCATGGGTCCCATTTTGATTTCCGATTTTCCCTAGGCCAAACAAGGCATGCGTGCTTCAAAGGCAATGGATGGCGATGTTGCTTGCAGATGACGCATTACAGTAATGGCTCCTAAGATCTGTTGAGCCTGCAAGGGTTTTGTCAAAGGTATTGCTATGTCTTATCCTCTTGTCAGGCCAGTCAGGCCAGTCAGGCCAGACGAAAAAGGTGGCTGCTGGTTCTGCTAGCGGACTCCTCAAATGGCTGCAGTTGGTGGTTCTCTCATGGTCACAACCGCTAAATTTATTGAACACAGTTTCTAGAATTAGCACAGATGCTTCAAATCCTTGTTTGGAGATTGGTAAGCTGATGCTGCAGGTAATAATGCGCTCAACAGCCAGCAAGTTTCCAGATTTGTCGGCTTTATTATCTTACTCTGCAGCTTCGAGACCTCAAATTGCCACCCATGGCCTAGAAAGTTTGGTCAGTAGCGTCAGTGGCTTTTCGTATCTTTTCGTTCTTTTACTATGACACCAGGAATGTCAGGAATGCGCAGTGGATTGGCAAAAATAGTCGAATGAAACAGTCATCACAAAGGCACGACTTTTTGCCTTAAAACATTGAATCAGACGAATCAGTGATTTCATTTCGAAGTGCATCCTGCCTCTGGAGAGATGGGTCGTTTGGCACAGCCATATAGTGTGGAGCAAGTAGAGGAGGCTGGGATATTGGCATGGAAAGAACACAAAAGCATCCTGAATTTCTGGATGTCCTCCGATGGCCTATGGCCCATGTCCTTCCATTCATTTTCGAATGCACTAGCAGATACTAGCAGCAGGTATGTCTTGGATTGTCATGGCATGTCATGCGTACTCATCTCCCGACACTTCCAATGATTGACCTGAATTGATTTCAACAACCGCCTTACATGTACAAGAACATTCCATAAAAACAGCCAGGAAGATTGCTGAAAAAGGTGACACCAAGAGATGTGCAGGCCTTGAAATCCCTTGGCGAAGCCCCATCCTGGAGCAGGCTGCCAAGAGCGTTGCATCAGCACAAATGCGCTTCTCGCTTGCAGGGAAATGAGGGCAGTAGTGCGGTAGTGATTCGAATGATTCGAGCTTAGTGTGCACTCAATGCATTTGAGTGCGTTCGTTTGCATATGTGTGATATTGTGTGATCCTATGTGTGTGCAAGCCATGAATGGAAGCAAGCAGATGGTTGTTCGTGGAGCTCAGGTCAAGTTCAAAGCCTTCGTGAATGTTTGGGCGACGCGTGGAACAGTGCCAGGAGTGGTTTGGAGAGTTGACATGAGTTGAGGATGAACTTGACTTGACTGAGGATGCATCGAGTCATCGAGTTTCCCATTTTTCTGCAATCTTTGACATGACTTATGTATATTTATGTTGCGTGGCCCTTCGAAACAAAGTCACCTGTGAGCCAAGGTGCTAGTGCAAGGTGGCGAGGCTCCAGCAATAGAACGGGCACTCAAGGCCAGAATTTGGTGACCCAGGATATGTTGCAACGCATCGCACAACCAGATGCAACCTGGAAACTGTTCCACGCAGGAACTGCTAGGAGAAGCAGTAGATGTTCCAGAGCAGCTGCCAGGTGGGCCCCATTGGGCACGTGCAATGGAGAGTTTCGGTGGAATTGCCTCACCTCTCAAGATGCATGAGCGAAAACATGCTCCACTTCCCCAACAGGTGAATGAGCTTTAATTAGCTGTCAAAAAAACAAGCCATGGTTATATCATGTTATATCATGTTATATCATGTTATATCATGTTATAGCATGAATGTTAATGATATGGTTAATGATATGGTTAATGTATGTTAATGGCGACCATGAGACGTGAAGCGGTTTGAAGCCACAATGCCCTGCCTTCAGATGGCTGTGCTTGGCACCTCTTCGTGGATGGCTCTTGTCCGGCCAATAAGCAGGCGGGCAAGATGCCAACAGCAGCAGGCCTGGTGCCACAAAACACAACATATCCTCAACATGTCCTACAGCAACTGAAGGGCGTTAGAGAAGCGACGCTTCAAAACACTTCAACTTCAAGCTTCAATATTTGTATCCCTTGGCACTTGCCTGCAGCAGGTTGGGGTGTTGCAGTGTATCAATCCAGTGAGAGGCACAATCCGGGCAGAAAAAATACCGAGAAAGCACAGGAGGCTTCACTTGTCATACCTTAGTAAGCCTTAGCCGTTTTTAGCCTTTTCCTTTATATTGGCACCAGCAGACAGAGGCTCACTACTTTTGCTGAACTCTACGGGCCGGTCATCACCGATGACACTTCTCCGTGCCTCGTTTAGCAATGGCACAGATGCCACAGCTTTGTCGTGCACTTCGTGCAGTTGTTTCAGTATGTTTCAGTGGTGTTCGCAAGTGCACGTCAGGCTGAGCTTGGGTGCAACTTGCGGCTCCAACAATACAGGGGAATTGTCTGCTATGGGCGAGGCACGGGTTGGATCTCTTGGTCAAAAGATGCCGAAAGGTCGACCTAGGCTCCTTACTCATTTCTCACGCCACAATCTTTATGGAAGAAAGTGTTTCATGGATTTTATGATGATTTTATGATGACTTTATGATGACTCTTGTTGTCATTGTTTGCTGTGGTTGTGCTACTGCCTCTCTCTTGTCGCTGTTCGCGGCTCTCGTGCTGATTGTGTTGCTGTTCCTGTTTCCTCTGGCCGACTGCCAGCCTGCATCCGCATGCAGCATCATTTCACTTAGACAAATTGTGCTGTGGACAGCCACACTGTGAATGGCAGATGATTTGCAGATGTCGCTTGCAAGGAAGCAGTGCCAGGGGGAAAGCCCAGTAGGTACTGCAGGTCTTGAGACACAGAGCAGTATGATTCTGATAAGGCACATGGCACTTTCCCAAATTCATTCTGTTCCCAGGGGCCCTAGGGCAATGAAGTATTTTTGCGCACGTCGTCACGTGGTCTTTGCAGGCTTTGCTGTGGCTTAGAGATGAAGCACCGGACAAGGGAACCCCAGCTGTTCTGCATTACGACTCAGAGCTACTGGGCTGCAAACCATGGCATCCATACAGAAAGTGTGCAGGTGACCTCACACATAGACTTTGCAATTCCTGAGCTCTTCAAACGTCCCGCCTGCTTTCACATCAAATCCGAATTCCTTGCATACATACATACATTTACATTTACATTTTGCATTTTTCCCCAACAGTGTAAGCTAATGGGGTCTTCAGCCCAGAAGAGCTCCGGTGTGCACTGGTGCAGGCGCCGGGTCAGGTTCAATGAGGTTCCGGAGAAAGTTCCGGAGAAGGTCTGGGAGGCTTTGGTGCAGAGCCAGGTCAGGTTCAACACGGTCCCGGAGAAGGTTCCGGAGAAGGTGTGGGAGGCTTTGGTGCAGAGCCAGGTTAGGTTCAACAGGTTTCCGGAGAAGGTTCCGGAGAAGGTTCCGGAGAAGGTTCTGGCGAAGGTCTGGGAGGCGTTGTTTCCAGCGCTTGGCTTCGCAGCACGCTTCAGAAAGATTCGTAAAAAAAAACCGTTGCGGCTGTTGGGGATACCACCAAAGCTTATTTTTTCTTGTAATTTTTGCTCCTTGTGCTAAGGTATGCCGCCAACATTGTGCTAAGTCGCAACAAAGCCCACAAGTTCCCTGGCAAAATCAGCAGAGAACTGGAACTGCTGCTATCATGATAGTGATCTGAGAGTGTGGTTCCACGTGCTATAGCACAAGCAACAAACCCATGCCATGAAATGTTGAACATATCCTGCCTGAAGGAACGTTGAGCTTGCCAAGCACTTGCAGGCCCTTTACACGGAAGTGCAGGCCTCCAACGATTTCTAACCGACAACAGAGACACAAGAACTGCCTCGATGAGACATTTGATGTGACTTAAGCACTATAAAGGTCAGCAGTGTTGCCTTGCGAGGAACAGCGGCCGCTTTACCTCACTCATGTGAAGGGCCATTCCGGGTGCGCTGGCAACGAACGTGCAGATTTTCTGGCTGCTCAAGGCACCACGTGCTCCAGTTCTCTCACAGAGGAATGCCTGGGCAATTGGTAGGCCGTAATTAAATAGTATGAAAAGATGAAAAGATAGTATGCAAGCTGCGCATCAGTAGGGTCCAAAACCCTGTAGCATGGATCCTGGCAGAAAGGAGGTTTCCTGAACTTTACAATGCGTTTGTTTCATTTTTCTTGGGTTTGTGTTCCTTTTTGGAGTGTGCCCTCGACAAATTGAAGGTTCTGAAGGCAAGTTCGGTCTTCAATCGAAACGGTGGACTGGCCACATTGATGCCGCCGAATTGGCCTGTGTGGCCAACAAGGCAACGGTGAAGCGTTCATGCACTTGATGCACATGCTTGGTGACTGTGACCACAATCACTAGGAAAGTGAGATTTAGTTTGTGGAATCACTGTCAGACAGAAGTATGCTGAAAATGCGTCGCCACAGACGCGGAGGCAAAGCCAGACGCAGACCCACACACCCCACAAACAGTCGCACCCGCACAGTCAGTTATAGCAATGCGACTACTGCACCTCTATTGCAAAGCCATGCAAGACTGCACAACATATTTCACGTTCCAGCAAATTCTGAACCCCTGCGCGCACAACCATGACATGCATACCACGGCATGAAGTGTTGGAAATCAACCCATACACACTTTGCTTGCTGGGTGTCCTACCTACAAACTACAAACTTCTTCGAACACGTTTGAGCGGAGAAGTACCGGGCCATTGTAAGAGGTTTCCAGTCAATGATGACAGGGGCAATTTGCATCAGATAGCCTGCCTCAGGTCTGTATGGGCCAAGTAAAGGTTGGAAGAGGAGAGAGCATGCATGGAGCTTGTTGACACACGTTCCTTGCTGTTCAGTTGTCTAAGTCTAAGTGTGGTGCACACATCATGTGAGCATGCAATAATAGCATGCATCTGTAAAAGTAAAAGCTGCATACTTTCAATTGACACTTCGAGCTGGCGAGGACGTCGACCACCCACACCGGCAACAAGCAGAAAAGCCAAACGACCGAAAGTCTCGGAACTTCAGCCGCTTCAGCTGCAGCCGCAGTCCGGTGAGCACGTCCCATCGGTTCCCGAGCAAGACGCTGCCCAGTGTGCGACGGAACTCACATCTCAGCTCGAGCCACAGCTCGAGCCAAAGCAATGCAGAGAAGACGAGCCAGCTCGAGTCAAGAAACATGTCGGTGTTTTTGCGAACTTGGAGACTCAGCAGGCTACAATTCCGTTGATCTTTATTGATGACTGACCAGGGGGTTGCTGAAAATGCCTCAGCTTTCAAACATAATTCTAGGATGTCAAGTCCTGACTGTGAGGACACTGCCACTTGTACAGCTGTAGCTGCTGTAACTGGCAAGGCAGGAGCTCATAACCGTTCAACATAGTACTGAATGCTGTCATGTTTGCATGGGCTCCGAGACCGCCTACTCTAGTTTTTTGTGTTCTCTTCAGGGTGCCATGGAGGCAGGCTCAGCAGTCTCGAGACTCACGGGCTTTGCTTCTTTAAGGTTGTTTTCCAGGATGTAAATACATGATGTAAAGGCTACAAATTTCGAGTCTTGAAACTGCACATGGCATCTTGCACACCACACCTAGGCAAATTCGCAGGCCTTTGCTCCTTGGAGTTTCGGCTCAGCGGACCAAGTAGCCCAAATGCATCAGAAGCGAATGAAAAAGCGCGCTCGCTTTACTTTCAACACCACGGTTGCCACACTTCCAGCTATGACGCGCGAGGATTCCAATTTTCTTGAAACGACGCTGCATGATTTTGTCAGGCAACCTTTGCATCCTTCAAGGTCATTGCTCATGCAGGCCCAAGATCCAAGATCACGATGCCTCGGATGGACTGACAGAACATTCTAAGTGCACCAGAGGCTTTGGCATGTCAGCACTTCATTTGAGGCCTGACAAGGACCTCGGGTGTATCTTCAGGCGAGGCGATGGTCGGCAATTTTCCCCCCTTCCTGGGCACTGACTTCAAACACTTCAAGCTTTGCTGCTCAAAGTCTGGAGAAGGTTTTGGGTCCATTTATTCTTTGAACGAAGAACTTTTGCAATCCAAACAAAGCCGTCCGCAGCCTTGTCGGCCCCTTGCATTTAATTCAATCATATCCATGATGTTATATATTCATATATATCCAACCTACATAAACTACATCCAAAAATCCAAAGTGCGTTGGACGTCGATTGCTCTTCCGGGCGTTCTGCATGGAGCTAGCCCTGTGTCAGTCACCAGGAGCAGAGGTTGAGGCCAGGTTGTCAGCCAACGCTTGCACCTGCAAAGAAGCGTTTATTAGTGCAGTTCGGGGTATGTAGCAAAAAGATATAGTGACTCATACTCGTGGATAAGGATACGTAGGGAGAAAAGGAATGAAAAGGATAGAAATCGACAGAAAATCGACGCCCAATGGCCGTAGCAGTTCACGACTCAATTTCAGGTTGCGCAGGACGCGTTCGAAGTGGACAGTGAAGCTCTTGCAGCTCTTGCGGCTCTTGCACCTGCTGGAGCACTCGCCCGCGAGGTGGCTGTGCTTTTTTCCTCCCAGGAGCCTCGCAGAACTCGTGAAGGTGTTGGATCTCGGAATACCTCAGAGCAGGAAACGAATTTCACGTTCTTATCGTTTCTTGTGTTTCTTTTTCTTCTGCATCATTTTGCGTTGGATTCTCGATTTTATTGATTGCTGACTTGAAGCTAAAATGATTGCGTGATCATTTTTTCTGAAGGAATTCCGCCAGCAGAATTCACCCTAGGAGCAACGGTTGCAAACCTACGGCTCTGTCACCGTCTCATGGCATAAGTGCTTGAGATCTCAAGCTTGGCCGATGTATGAATGTCTGTATGTCACGCAATGTATTCGATTGTAATTATTGTATGTGTATGTCAATGTTCTCGGCATCATCAAACATCTAATTCCCCTAGCCGAAAGTAGGTCTGTCCTTTCTCAGGCACTCAAAACGAAAAGCCGTGCCTCAGTTGCATTTCCATGCGAGGCTAAAACCAGTTTTGAAATCACAGAACCAAGTTACAGAATGTAAGAGTGGTGAGCAAGTTCGGCAAAGCATCGCGAAAGTTGTTCTGAGGAGGCTACACACCTGATCCATGGCTTGAGGAAAACCCCGTCAACACTTTGTGCACCTTGCGCCAAGGATCACTCGTGCCTTGAAGCATTCAGAGCGCAAGTAACAAATGCATGTACGTGTATTATGTATGTATAAAGAGAGTGTATACCAGTAGTACCACACAAGGCGGTGGCGGAAGTTTCAAAGATAGACAACTATAGGGGAGGTGAGTTGTTGTGATGCATGGATGGCAGAGCGAATCCACTGATGGACCGAAAGGTGGTTGGAGTTGTGCTTTATTGCAGTGGTCACCTCACCCACAACTGCTGAATGTAGTGTGGTGTGGTGTGGTTTGGTGTAGTTTGTAGTTGTAGTTGTCGAAGGAAGTTTAGAAGTCAAGCTTCCGACAATATGGACAGATGAAAAGCAGAGACGGGAAGAGTCAGAGAAGAGAAGAGAGAAGAAAGAGGATCAAAAAAGAGAAAGCCTCAGAAGAAAGAAGATCCAGGCGCGCGAAAACGTAGGAAAGTCGCAAAACACTGTGTTTTTCCAATGATTTGTGGCTCCGGAAGGTCGAAAAGTAGGCTCGCTAAAGCGGCGGGTGCGGAGCCAGCTGGCCAAATGAGAGATGAAAAATTGCACGCCGTTGTGGCGCGAAGCACATTTCTAAGTCAAAATGTACAAAACAACACCTCACGTTCGGAGCACGATGTCGAAAAGTGCACGCCGTTCTGGCGCAAAGCACATTTCTAAGTCAAAATGCACAAAACAACACCTCACGTTCGGAGCACTTTTGGAAGTTGAGATGTCGAAAAGTGCACGCCGTTGTGGCGCGAAGCACATTTCGAAGTCAAAAGTGTAAAAAACTGACGGGCTCGGAGCACTTTTGGACGTTCAGATGTCGTTTCGCGTGGCAGGCGCAGGGGATTCTCCACCCTGCCAAACGTGAGCAAAACGTGAGGGTTTTGTGGCTTTTCCAAAAACGATGGCGGGCGTGGGACATTTGAAGAGGATCTGCAAAGATGGATTTCGCGTGGCAGGCGCAGTACAAGAGACATGTTCATCAGAGATGTTAGGAGGTCAGGCCGGATTTCCTGAGAGGGGTTGCATTTTGGAGCATCAGATCTTCAAGTTTGCGAAGGTGATTTTGCGTGACTGGTGCAGCACTTTGTATGACTTGGCATCACTTTTTCGTGGCAGGCGCAGCACTTTAGACAGATGGAGCGGGAAAATCGCAATAACGCATTGGCACAGGGCCGTCAGCTCTGCACTCAACTTTCCATTCTTGAAGGACGTCTCGCACCATTCTTTCGTTTTTGATGTTGTCAACTTCGAAAATTGAGGAAGTCTCGCAGAATTGTTTCGTTTTTGATGTTGTCAAGTTCAAAAACTGAGGAAACCTCGCAGAGTTGAATCGTTTTTGACGTTGTCAAGTTCAAAAAATTGAGGAAGTCTCGCAGAATAGCTTCGTTTTCAAGCTTGCAGAAAGACAGATAGATAGACAACCACAACTACAACTACAACTGCAACTGCAACTACATTACTCTACACTACACTACGCTAATTACACTACACTACACTAATTACACTACACTGCACTACACTACATACACTACACTACAATGCACTACACTACACTAGTTACACTACACTCCACTACGCTAAACTCACTTACACCACACTACACTACACTAACTACAACTACAACTACAACTACAAGTACACTACATTACACGACACTACACTACACTAATTATAGTCACTAGTTACATTACACTACACTACACTCCACTTCACTGCGCTACACTACACTCAATTTTCCACTACACTATGCTACACTACAACTACAGCTACAACTACAGCTACAACTACAGCTACAACTACATTACACTACACTAATTAGATTGCACTACACTACACTACACTACACCACACCACACCACACTTACAACACCACACCTCACCGCACCGCACCACACCACACCACACCAGACCACACGACACTACACCACACTACACTACACTACGCTACGCTACACTACACTACACTAACTACAACTACAACTACAACTACAACTACAGCAACAATTGCGCTACTTTACACTACGCTAAATACATTACACTACACTACACTACATTACACTACACTACACTCCACTTCACTTCACTACACTACACCACACTACACTGCACTAACTACAATTACAGCTGCAGCTGCAACTACGCTCCTTTTCACTACGCTAATCACATTACACTACACTACATTGCGCCCCACACACACACTACACTCCACTTCACTTCACTACACTACACTCAATGACACGACAGCACGCTACAACTACAGCTACGACTACAGCTACAACTACACTACGTTGCACTACACTATACTACACTACACCATACTACACAACACCACACCACACCGCACCACACTACACTACACTAACTGCAAGTACAGCTACAACTAAAACTACGCTACTTTACACTACACGAAATTAGACTACCCTACGCTACCCTACATTACATTACACTGCGCTCATTACACCACCACAAATGCAATTGCAACTGCGCTACACTAATTACACGACACCACAACTACAACTCCACCACGCTACGACTACAACTACAGCCGCGCTACACCACACTACATCCAGCAGTTGTGGGTGAGGTGACCGACCAGGTGACCACTGCAACCATTGCAACCACGCCAAAAAATACAACTCCAACCACCTTTCGGTCCATCAGTGGATTCGCTCTGCCATCCGTGATTCACAACAACCAATCTCTCCTATAGGTTTCCTTTTTATGAAACTTCCGCCACCGCCTTGTGCGGTACAACTGGTAGGTGTAGTTGTAGTGGTAGTGGTAGTTGTAGTGGTAGTGTACTGTAGTGGTAGTTGTTGTTGTAGCCGTAGCTGTAGCTGTAGTTGTAGCGTTGGTCAGCACGGTGCTAGATGCAAAGTGTGGGGTAGTGTAGTGCAGTGGTAGTGGTAGTTGTTGTTGTAGTTGTGGTTGTAGCTGTAATTGTAGGCTATCGGCTGGCTCGCCGCCCCAGAAGGGTTGTGCATTTTTGCTATAGTATATTTCGATGTTGTGCGAGGTGGGATTCGGTCCTGGTACGGCGGGGTGGGGCGGGGTGGGGCCAAGAACGTCCTTTGGCACTTGCACACCTACATGATGCTATGTTAGAGATGGGGTGGAGCGGGGTACTTCCACACCTACATGATGCTATGTTTTTGGCATGCTACGGAAAGAGAATATGTTGCTGCGTCTGCACATGTCTTTAACCTGCGCTAGCATCTGTTTGATGTTACGGTTGGAGAATATGTTGCTACCCTTGCATGTGTTTTTAACGTACGCAAGCGTCTGTTTGATGTTGCAGCAAGTTGCTACGCTTGCGCATACTTTCCAGTGGAGGCATAATGCTTCCATCACAAGTTCTATCTCAGAAAAGCTTCCCGAATGCTTGTGGCAGAGTTGAAAAAGATGCTTCTGAGCTGTTTGGGCATGTGATTTGTTAGATCAACGCGCATTTCCAAACTTGTTCCCCAACGTGATCAAAAAATGATAGTTTCGCCTGAACGAAATACCATTTGTTTCCTTCATTTTGAATTGGCCCACGCAGTGCAAAATGATACTTTGTAAATGATGTCCAAAGATGAATGTACAAAACACTGGGTTTCAGCATGTCATCTTGCGAATGAAGAACAAAGATATCGACAGTTGCATGGCGGCGAGTCAGCCGATTCCCTGGTTGTAGTGTAGTTTTAGTTGTAATTGTAGTTGTGGTTGTGGTTCTAGTTGTGGTGTAGTTGTAGTGTAGTTGTAGTTGTAGTTGTAATTGTAGTTGTACCTGTGCTTGTAGCCGTGGTGCTAGTGGCAGTTGTAGTTGTAGTGTAGGTAAAGATGATGTTGAAGTTGTAGTTGTAATTGAAGTTGTGGTTGTAATTGTAGTTGTACTTGCGGGTGTGGTGGTAGGGGTAGTTGTAGGTGTACTGTATTGTAGTGGTAGTTGTAGCTGTAGTCTCTGTCTATTTATTTGTCTGTCTACCTGCAAGCTTGAAAACGAAGCTATTCTGCCAGACATCCTCAACTTTTCAACTTGACAACATGAGAGCCGCAGCAATTCTACGAGACTGCCTCAATTTTTCCCCAACAGCGTAAGCTAATGGGGTCTTCATCCCAGAAGAGCCCCGGTGTGCACTGGTGCAGGCACCGGGTCAGGTTCAACGAGGTTCCACAGAAGGTTCCGAAGGTTCCGAAGAAGGTCTGGGAGGCTTTGGTGCAGAGCCAGGTCAAGTTCAACAGGGTTCCGGAGACGGTTCCCGGAAGCCTTGGTGCAAAGCCAAGTCAGGTTCAACAGGGTTCCGGAGAAGGTTCCAGAAAATGTTCCGGAGAAGGACGGGGAGGGTTTGGTGGAGAGCCAGGTCAGGGCTCAGCAGGAACCCGGAGAAAGTTCCAGTGAAGGTTGCGGAGAAGGTCTGGGAGGCTTTGGTGCAGAGCCAGGTCAGGTTCAACAGGGTTCCGGAGAAGGTTCCGGTGAAGGTCTGGGAGGCTTCGGTGCCGAGCCAGGTCAGGTTCAACAGGGACCCAAGAAAAGGTTCCGGAGAAGGTCTGGGAGGTTTTGGCGCGGTCACGTTTTCAACAGAGTTCCGAAGAATGTTCCGGAGAAGGTTGCGGGAGGCTTTGGTGCAGAGCAGGGTCAGGTTCAACAGGGTTCTGAAGAAGGTTCCGGAGAAGGTCTGGGAGGCTTTGGTGCAGAGCCAGGTCAGGTTCAACAGAGTTCCGGAGAAGTTTGGTGGAGAGCCAGGTCACAGGGTTCTGGAGACGGTTCTGAAAAGGTTTGGGAGGCTTTGGTGCGGCCAGGTCAGGTTCAACAGGGTGCCGGAGAAGGTTCCGGAGAATGTGCCCGGAAGCCTTGGTGCAAAGCCAAGTCAGTTCAACGGGTTCTGCAGAAGGTTCCGGAGAAGGTTCCGGTGAAGGTCTGGGAGGCTTCGGTGCCGAGCCAGGTCAGGTTCAGCAGAAGGTTCCGGAGAAGGTTCCCGGAAGCCTTGGTGCAAAGCCAAGTCAGGTTCAACAGGGTCCCGGAGAAGGTTCCAGTGAAGGTTCCGGAGAAGGTCTGGGAGGTTTCGGTGCCGAGCCAGGTCAAGTTCAACAGGGACCCAGAGAAGGTTCCGGAGAAGGTCTGGGAGGTTTTGATGCTGAGCCGGGTCAGGCTCAACAGGGTTCTGAAGAAGGCTCCGGAGAAGGTCTGGGAGGCTTTGGTGCAGAGCCAGGTGAGGTTCAAGGGTTTCCGGAGAAGGTCGCGGAGAAGGTCCGGAGAAGGTTTGGGTTTCCCAGCGCTTGGCTTCGCAGCACTCTTCAGAAAGATTTGTAAAAATAAAACGTTGCGGCTGTTGGGGATACCACCAAAGCTTATTGAACTTGACAGTGTCAAAAACGAAGCGAGTCTGCGATATTTCTTCAAATTTTCAAGTTGACAACATCAAAAACGAAGCACTTCTGCGAGACTCCCTTCAACAATGGAAAGTTGAGTGCAGAGCTGGCAGCCTCGTGCCAATGCGCTTTTTGATTTTTCCAGCCCACCTGTCTAAAGCATTGCGCTTGCCACGAAAAAGTGAAGCCAGGTCATACGAAGTGCTGCACCTGTCACGCAAAATCATCTTAGCAAACCTGAAGATTTGAGGCTCCAAAATGCAACCCCTCTCAGGAAATCAGCGCCCTGACCTCCTAACGTATCTGACTCATGTGTCTCTTGTATTGCGCCTGCTATGCAAAAAAGGCATTTTTGCAGATCTTCTTCAAATATCCCACGCCTGCCAACGTTTTTGAAACTGATACAAAACCCTCACGTTTTGCTCACTCTGAATTAGATTTTTAGCAGGGTGCAGAATCCTTTTCGCTTGCCACGCAAAACGACGCTTCAACGTCCAAAAGTGGCGCGAACATGTGGTGTTTAGCATTTTCACTTCCAAACGCGCTTCGCGTCACAACGGCGTGCAATTTTTCAACACTTCAGCTTCCAAAGCTTTTAAACATTTTCGCTTCAATATGTCAATATGTGCTTCGTGCCACAACGCCGTGTACTTTTTCAACATCTCAACTTCGAAAAGTGCTCCGAACCCGTCAGTTTTTAACACTTTTGACTTGGAAATGCGGTTCGCGCCACCGCGGCGTGCACTTTTTGGACATCTCGACTTCCAAAAGTGCTCCGAAGCTGAGGTGTTGTTTTGTACATTTTGACTTGGACATGTGCTTCGCGCCACAACAGTGCAATTTTTCATCTCTCATCTGGGCACATGGCTCCGCACCCGCCGCTTTAGCGAGCCTACTTTTCGACCCTCCCAGAGCCACAAAACATTGAAAAAACACAGTGTTTCGCGACTTTTCTACCTTTTCGCACACCTGCATCTTCTTTTGATCTTCTTCTGATCTTCTTCTGATCTTCTTCTGATCTTCTTCTGATCTTCTTCTGATCTTCTTCTGATCTTCTGATCTTCTCTCCTCTTCTCGTCTCGTCTCCTCTCCTCTCCTCTCCTCTCTTCTCTTCTCTTCTCTTCTCTTCTCTTCCCTGGCTCTTCCCACCTCTGCTTTTCCGTCTGTCCATATTGGTGGAAATTTGACTTCTAAACTTCCTTCGCTAAATATATCATGTAGTCATGTGGGTAGATATGCAGTGATGTTTGCACTTTCTTTATGTGCTTTGCTGCAGTGAAGTCGTGAAGTGGCAGATGAATTAGCCTCATTGATACTGACATCTATCCGCCGTCTTAGGTGATAGTTGTTGGCACTGGGGAACTATGTGCGTACTTGGGAGCCTCACCATACACCAAAGGTTACTCAATACTTCGTATTATCCTCAGACACTGGACAGAGAGATGAGGACAGAAAGGGCAAGCACTTGACATTGACTTCAGCTGCGAAGATCAAATCAAATTCAGGGATGACCAGGGAGTTTGTTTTTGGCTTGAGAAAGGTTGCGCCTGCCACCTTCGCACATTCCCACACGTTCCCAAGGTCACTTGCAGAAGCTCTCGCTGATGCTCACTTGCATGAGTGCCAAAATTGTAGCATCCATTCAATACACTTGCTGCGTTCAGTCTCATTGCTCAGCATTCAAAAATCGTTCGCTCCGTTGACCATGATCACCTTTACCCGTTACCCAAAACAGTCGCTAATGAAGAGATCTGGAAACATTGAGGTTTTCGTTGTTGCATTTCTGCGCCGCACCCAGGATTTCTGTACCAGATGATGTCATTCTAGTGGCAGGGCAAGAGGGTATGCCCAGACCAGGTGACAAGGTCCCAAGGGTCAGTTCTCAATGCTATTGCCTTTTCATTTTGCTTTCCGTTTTCCCTCATCTTCCTTCTGTTGACTTTACATATCACTCCAACTATCTCGGACTAAGCCAAGTAGCAAATTGTTGCATTTAGCGCAGTGGTGCAGATGTTGTGGACTGTTGCGCTTCAAACAATTGTGTACACACATTGTAATTATCGCATATGGAAACAACCTGAGGCATGTAAGTAACGTTGATGAATCCAAAAAATGAATCTAATGTATTGTGCCATGTCATGATGCAAGGTTCAGCATGAATTTCTGTGAGCTAATTTGAAGGGTCGATTGGTCGCTCGCTTGGTTTGTCGGTCTGGTCGGTTGATCGCTTGCTGGCATGATGTTGTATACTGTGGCTTTGCACGGTAATGCGGGTAGGGATGAATGGGATTGATACGCAGATGCATTTTCGAAACTAGATAGGCAAGAACCTATATTCGGGAAGTATGTGCATGTACAGTTCAACGTATGTAGTGATGACTTGCTACTAGAAATGCACAAAAGTGTATGAATTTGAACATGACGTAGACGTGTCCTTGGAGGGTTTTCTCAAGGAGGGTTTTTGAATATGGGGCAAATATGTTTGTGTATATGCCCATATCCATCATATTGAAACAAGACGTGTAGCCGTGTAGCTAAAACATGGCAAACCACGGGTTATGACATATCCTCCACATTGGCACCTCTGCATGATACTATATATAATGTATACTACAAAGAGACTGAATTCGGGAGCTAGAGATCCCAACATGCGTGTTGCTCGGCGTTGCTTCTGTTTCTTTTTTTGTCCTGTTTTGCCTTCAGGCAGTCTTCGTGGGACTTGAGAATCAGAAGCTCAACGGCTGGCCATGCGAATGTGGACCATGGGGACAGTCTCTGCCTACGGACCGCATGTTGCCGGAAGAGAGGATGTCGCCCAAAGAAGGCACACCACCGGAAGTCGTGCCACTTGAAGAAGGCAAGCTGCCAAAAGAAAACACAGCATCAAAACAACAAAAACCAGTGCAGAAAAATGGCCCACCACCAGAAGGCACAACCCGAGAAAGATTTTTACCTGAGCCTGAGACGGGAACAATGCAGCGAGCAAACATGTCGGATGAGGAAGAAATACAGCAGGAAGTCCCGCATGAAGCAGTCTTGCGTGACAACAGCACACGGCCTGAAGAATGCAAGACCCAGGAGGATGGTACCGAGCAAAAAGGAAGCCTGTCAGGGCACGGCTCATTGTTTCATGAAGGCATGATGCATCAGGAAGGCACAGGACAGGAAGAAAGTATACCGCCTGAAAGCAGGATGCTATGCAAAGGCTCACCCATGTCTTGTTCGATATTACTTGTAGCTGGGTGGTTCTTCCAGTTTCATTCTTTAAACATTCTTTTCTTGTTTTATTCGAGGCATGTCTCCTCCCCCGCAGCTTTTTGACGCTTTTGATTCTGACAGGTGACTACACCATGGCCACCATTGGCAAAGAACCAAGCTGTCAAGGAAAGGAAAGGAAGGAGAAATGGATTTGGACTCTGTACAGCACCCCAGATGCGAAGGCAGCGGGAACCTTCCAACTGCTCAAACATATGCCATCCTTTTTGATCCTTTTTGTTCGCGAAGAAGTCCAATAGGCAACTTGTACCCCCAGCGCGCTGCATCCTCGGCTCATCGTGGCAAAGTTATGTCCGTAGGATTGCGCAGATAGAAACCGATAGAAGCATCATCCGTCTTTCGGTCAGTCCATGCTTCAATCGGTTTATGCATGGTTCAATTGTTGTTAACTCATTTGACCATAGGACCATGGTGTCAGTCTATGCACATCTATATTGCTGCATCTAATTAATTGCTCCAGAACATGCATGACACGAGCTAACATGACGTGACGTACTGCAACACCACATGAGCAACCTATATATACATATATATATATACACAGCATTCCCTAAGAAGCAAACACACCACATTGCATCTCTTTGCAGTGGATCCCGCAGATATTTGATGATATTTGCATATATTTGCGATATTTGAATATGTTTGCCCGAATCGTTTGGTGTAGACGTGCGGACCGTGACTTCCAGTTTCTGCAAAGCCTGAGTGACAAGCCTAGCATTGGAATGTTCACCGCTGTCACCAGGATGGCATGAACAAACTCGAGAACAAAAGGCTACTACTCGTGCCTTGGTGCCATGTTTCCTTTCCGCTGAGACTAGTGGTCCTGTTGAGTCCTATTGTCTTAAAAGCAGTGTATGGTTTGTATTCAGCGATGAGCTTTCCAGGAACCATGAAATCCATGCATTCCAATTGCAGCACGTTCTGAGGTTGATACCTCCAAGCTTGCTGTACTTCCGACGGAAATGGGCCGTAAGGCGTGGTGGAGCGCAGTTTTCTTTGACGCTTTTGAACACTTGTGATTTGTATATTGAAAATGATCACCTCATATCACCTCTTTGTCCACGCATTTCCCGGTGCAGGCTGGCACGGTGCCTAAGAAGTTCTTGCGACCGCTGGGATGGACTGAGCAGGACAAGAAATCAAACTTGATATCTGAACTCGACTGCGTGGAGGATTTTGCAGAAGAGATTTGAGAGAATAATTGTCACATGTAATTCATGTAATCAATATGTCACAATTGTCATTGTTGAAGGTGGCCCGAATTTGTTTGCAAACTGCAGGAGGATCGTTTACTACGGTTGGCCCAAAGACAAGTTGGCGTGTCTCGGCGTTGGGCCGTGGGCCCGAACTCTTGGCCAAGAGATGGAGTTGCCCTGTTGGCTAGGTTTGGTTCTGAGCGTGCTGAAGTTCCAAGGATATGCTACTGGATGCGGGCTTGACTCCAGGAGGAGCTCCTCTCTTTTTGTGGTGCACGTGGAGCAGTCCTGGATGTTTGCCTCTTGTTGTCTCATTATTATTACTATATATTATTATTGTTATTGTTATTATTATTATTCACCTCTATTAAAAGTATCATATGTGCCTCTTGCGCAGCAAGTTCGGAGCGGGAGAGCTTTGCAAGGAAACCCATCCCTCCCTATTTTGTTTCTTCCTGACTCCCTATCTCTATAGATTCCTCGCTCCTATGATTGTGAACAATCTTGACAACTTGTTTGTTGTCCATGGCTGGGTGATGCTTGATGCCCCGCATTTGACGCGTCTCTGCTCTGAAGCTGAAGCTCTGCCAGCTCTGCCAGGAGATGCAGACATAGCTTTCAGAGAACTTCGCAAAGAGCTTGAGAACAAGCGACGCTACTTCGATAGCATGGCGCCACTTGGACAATCTCAGAGATCTCAGAGTGGCCAGGGCTCGGTGCATGCGCGATGCACAATGCTGCACAATTCACTGCAATCCTCCTGCAATCCTCGATCCTCCAAGGTCGTCAAGAGCCTTTGCAGAAATCATCGGCTCCATGAGCTATGAATCTCATTGCAAGCAATTTGAGGCATGCAAAATATGCAAAATAAGCAGTGCAGCGACAACATGGTTCACGGTGTGCAAAGCCAATGAACACCAACTTCAATGCTTGTTTCAATATCTCTCAGCAGTCTAACTTGGCATGATTTTCAGATATGTTCAGATATTTTCAGAATGAAGCAACAGTGTTCGTGATCCTAAACTGGTGACAGGACAGGCGCTTGAAAGACCACGCTTTCCTGCGCAGGCTGCTGGGCGAGCCCGACAGGCCTTTGTGCGTCGCTTGTATAGTCTTTAACAATCTTTAACATACTATGCCGTCATTCATTCTCCCCTCCTGCATTTGTTTATCACTTTGATTCAGTGGGATTGCTGTTGCCCATCGTTGCCCCTCGACCAGCTGTTGCGGAAGGCAAATCCACGATTCAGTCTTTGCAGCCCCAGCAAGGGTGCCGAAAAAAGCAAGGAGAATAGGAGTGGCACCAAAAGCAAAAACAAAGTGCGCCAGACCAAGGAGAGCAAAAGCTGTTTCAAGATCCAAAAAAGAGTGTCAGAAAGCAAAAGTCATCGAAGATCTCGCAGTGGAAAGTTCATGGAAGTCAGATTCTCGACATTTGGGAAAGGCTCAGGCAGGTGGAGCTGGTGCAGCAAAGGCTCGGAAGAGACGAGCAACTGAGTCGGTGGCCGTGTCGACATGGTGTGGCTTTGTTTGCCAAATGAAGCGCAGAATTGTTCGTTGCCTGAATGCACTTAGCTGGGGTAGTTGCCAGATGCAGCCTAGATCTACTGGCCAGCCTCGCAATATCTGGCAATGCTGTGTTGGGATGAGGAGTGCGTCTCACTACAGGATTTTGCAGGATAAATCCATGGAATGAAATATGTAAATCAGCACTCCTCGTTCTCTCTCACTGTCCCTTGATCGTTTGGCTATGGGTAATTCATGGGGAAAGGCACAAGTAGATCCATGCTTTGGCGACTTTGGAGGTAAGGCTGATGAGGCAGGCTGCCTTTGTTTCTCAGCTAAAATCGTCTCAAGCCAGCACTGCAGCCTCGAGTCTGCGCAAGCTATGGCTTCAACTTTTGTGAGCGCGAATCGGGCGAAGGGGAGCCTTGGTGAAGCCATCATCTACAAAGTGTTTTATCCCTCAGTTGAGGGTGCTGTAGCCCGAAGACTTTTGCAGCTCTTTTACTTTGCATTGGCAGCACCTTGGTTCATTGCGTGGTGGGGCCTGCTCCGCTATGCAAAAATGGCTTACTTTTTTGTCAGTGGCAACACTTTCGAGCTGGACTACAAGAGCATCCTCGCTCCCCTTTCCTTGAAGGGGGTGGATTTGTCAATTTTTTCAGCAGATTTCAATTCTTTTTTTAGGTGTTTTTCCAAATGATCCAAATGCTTCCCCCAAAGCTGCTCTGATTTCGTGGAAGCCTTGAGAGCTCTGACTCTTCAGACTCTTCAGACCATGGATGTGAGGTGGTCCACGTGGGTGCAAATGTCGGCCAAGAAGCAGCAACGTATCAAGAGCCTTGGTCGCGGCTGTGGATTCTAAACCTTGAAGCGTACATGATTCATGATCATATCATATACGTATTTATGTGATCTTCTGTATTTGGATGTGTTTGGCATTTTCTTTCTGAAATGGAGTTATAGTGAAGATGTTCAACGCATTCTTCTGTTAGCACCCGCTTTGTTGAATTCTTGCCTCACTGGTGTCGCATGTTCCCATGTTCCCATGTTCCCTTGCTTCAGACTGCTTCAGACTGCTTCAGGTTTTTGACACCTTTCACGTTTTTCAATGTTTTTCACCTCTTTCACCAAGGAGCTCAAGGTGCCGAAGGTCGTATGGATCGAGGCACAGGAGGATTGCCGCAAGCCCTTGGAAGCAGCGCTCCAGAGGCACTGTCGCCTGGAGGATGTGGTGGCCATCACAGCCATCTCGAGCCAAGCTGGTCCTGCCAAGCTCTTCCGAACGGACAATTCGATCTCCACATCCTTGAAGCCCTTAGGACAGAGTCTGACAGAGTCTGACAGAGTCTGACAGAGTCTGACAGAGTGTGTCAATGTGTCTCACATTGTCTGACTGTCTGACATTTTTGGTCCACCTTGATTCCGATGTTTCGACTCGGGCTCACAAGGTTTTAGACCCCATTGACCCGACAGACCCCTCTGGGCTACCCTCCTGGGATAGCACTGCTGTGTGCAAGGAGAAGGTCATAAGAACTACTTTCCCTTCATTCAGCAGGCTGAAGTCCAGGATATCCAGACGGAGACTTTGAATGGCTTGTTTCAGCGCCTGGCATTGAAGCCTCAAGACTTCGACTTCATGTACCTAGACGTTCAAGGCAGCGAGCTGGATGTGTTACATGGCTGTGAGGACGTGCTGCCACACATCAGGTACATCATGACAGAAATCTCGTCCGAAGAGCACTATAAGGGCGGTTGTACAGAAAAAGACCTGCATGCTTTCTTAGTCAGACATGGCTTCACTCTCTTGCAAAGGCAAATGCCTCCAATCGGTCATGGCAATGCTTTCTATGCCCGCTAGAGTTGCATGACAAGCGCGTGTACAGTAAGCATCGATGGCATCATGTCCCAGTGCTTGGACATGATTCATTGCTGCTCAAAGTGCTTCAATACAGATTCGCATTCTTCAAGCCACGGCAGATCCATTGCTATAGATCAGAGTCATCAGGCCTCAGCAGCCTTAGTTTCGAGGAATTTGAGCATGCGCACCTGTAGCATGCCTGTAACATGCGCAGCATGCTCAATTGAGCTTGATTGACATGCTGCAACTGTAAAGATCTGTAAAGCTTTTACTGAGAGGATGAAGATGATGAAGCCACGCAAAAAATATCCGAGCGCCAGGGCCGCCAGGGCCGCCAGGGCCGCCAGGGCACAAGGCCAAGCCATGATAAGCCATGCATTTGTGACTCTGTGACTCTGTGACTTGAGACGTTCTGTTCCTAGGAATGCGGCTTTGGCACAAGCAGCCTCCACCAAAAGGCTTTTCCAAGAAAGGCGAGTTCGAGTTTGCTTTTGTTTGCTAATGTTTGCTCCCTTTTAACTTTGCTTTTCTTGCAGATGCTGCTAGGAGGTCTTAGTGAAATTCAAGACAGCATCTTGAAACAAGCAACATGTGGTAGCTAAGATCGCACTTTCCTGTGTGAAGAAATGGCATGTGAACCCCTCCAAGGGATTCAATTATGCTGAAAGCCAACCAAACCCTTGTTGACAGGTGCAGAGTTCTGCGGAACCGGGCTTTGTGGTGAAGGTGTGACGAAGTGCTGCATTTGTAATGGCTAGCGGCTAGGGTGAGAACACGCTGGCGGTCGTCACATGGGTCAATATTTGAATAGGATTCAATAGGAACTTATAAATAAATATATATATATATATATATATATTATATGTGTGTGTATACATAATATATATATATGTATATATATAAAGCTATGTAATACGTACACTTATATAATATGTACTGATGATAACCCATGACAAGCCGCCAGCCGGTGAGATCTTCATAGTGACAAGTGCAAAAGTGTTCACAGGGGTCACAGGGGTCGGCATTCTCGTTGTCCTGTTCTGTTGGGTTGGCAGGTCAGCGACGACGGCTGCGCCCCGTGCGTTGGCGCATATATGGCAAGCAGAGCGATCCCCTGTTTAATGTGCTACACTCACTGCGAGAAAAATCAGCCAGATATTGGAGCGACGCAGTTACGTTGCACATTTTTGCACCCAACATATCTCAATACCAGTGGAAGATGCACAGAGGAAGCAAAGCATTTAAGCATGCAGTGTTTCCACACAACACTGACAGCCACCTCCATGTGGGAGCTGCCGCCCTATCCGATAGACATCATGACGATGCATGTTGAATATCGAAAGAAAGCCTCCCAGCATGAAACGAGCAATGAATCATGCTTTCTGGTGACAGGAACTTCAACTGACGCAATCGCGTCAGGAGTGGGTGTGGGACTCAGTCGCTCGATTAAGTTTACAGAAAGCTATTTGGATCGAACATTGCCCGATTCAGAAACTACACGCGATTCCGAAACTGCGATTCCGAACTACGATTCGGAAACTATTCCGTGCGATTCCGAAACTATGTCACGCGATTCGGAAACTACGATTCGGAAACTATGTCGTACGATTCGGAAACTATATCGCCCGATTCGGAAACTATACGATTAGGAAACTATTAACGCACGATAGGGAAACTACAACTCAGAAACTATTGCGCAGGAGTCGGACCCTATTTGCTTCACCTTCACAAGAGTTCTTGTGACGCTTCCAAGTCATTTTTTAACCCCCCCCCTAAAGCCCTACATGCAGTAGTATCCTTCAACTTCACAGCTTCATCTTTCCAAGAGTTCTTGTGACGCTTCCCAGTCAGTTTTTAAACCTTCATAAGTGAAATATAGTGAAATAATGTCTCTATAGCCATCGTTGCTTCATCTTGGTTTGCGGGTCACTTGTTCTAGTTTCCGATTCATGGTTTCCGAATTTGCTGTCTGTAGTGTCCAAATCACTTGCTTTAGTTTTCGAATCATAGTTTCGGAATCCGCTGTCATAGTTTCGGAATGACGCGGTGACCATTTGGATCCATTTGGTGTGATTGTTTGCACAGCTGTGTGATGCTTGGATAGCTTGGATAGGTCCTGTGCTCCAAATGTGCTCCCATTGATGACAAGTGCAGGTCAAGAGGCTCAAGTGCGGCCCACCTCCAGGAATCCTGTTGCCATCTCAGAGGTCAATGTGCTTCGCAGTGTGGTGAGAAGAAAGACTTTATGGCAGGACCAACGGGAAGGCACAATAAGATTGTAAAATCTGTGAATTTCAGAGCTCATGGTGTTTTGGCCACTTGGGGTTGGAAGCTAAAAGTTTGATACAGGTTCTTCGGGAACAGCTGGACCTTCTATCTTCTTGGCAGGATGCTTAGATCCCAAACAGTTTATGCCGTCCGTACCTTGTTTGGTTGACCATTTCCCAACTGGTAACTCTGAAGGTATTTTTTGGAGACACCTTTGCGATGGATTCGGCACCGGTGGGCTGGCGAAAAGGCTAAGCGGCTTGCATTTTGGTGCTGATAAGTTGCGCAGTAAGGGCTGGGCAGGTCGTGTATATAATGTCAATTTGGTATAATTTAGGTCAATTTTTGCTGCAAACTTCTGCTAACTTCTTCGACTGTCAGAAGGATCTTAGCTCTCACAGACTGCAAATGAGTTGCCAGGCCAACTCAACAGAGCTGACCTTCGCAAGAGAAATTCAAGTTCAAGGCATCAATCCATGCTTTGGCTTTGACCATCTTCGATCTGCTGTGACGAGTGCGATTGAATTGACATGCTCCCCCGTTCTTCCGTTTGCAATCAGGTGCCATGGGGTCTCGAGTTCAGCGTGCAATGGATACAGCATGCCAAGCAGCTGCCTCAAATGCTCACAGCCACAGATGCTCGCAGTCGCAAAAGCCGATTCTATGCCTAAGTTGCTTCAGTTGGTGCATTTCCATTCGAAGTCAAAGAGCTTTGTTTTGCAATGGCTAGACTGGGCTAGACTTTAAACTTGGCCCAGGCACTAAAGTGTGCTGGTATCAGAGAAGCTTGGAGCTGCCCAGAAGTCATAGCAAGGGCCCTGGATGAAGCAGGCTATACATATTCACGCATTTGTTGCACTTTGTTGCGCAGTGCGCCAGTTGTGACTAATCCTGTCCATGTGATACATGATGTGCATCATGTGCAACACGTGGACACGATGGGTCAAGGTGTGCAGAGCTCTCCCGGGTACGGAGCCAAGCCTTGAAGCATCCCGAGCTCCTAGAGCATCTAGAGCATCTAGAGCGGTGATGAGCGGTGTAAGAATTGGAGAGAAACTTGCACCATTTTTCCTTCGACAGAGGATGAGTCAGGTTGAAAAATATGTCTTTAATCCATTTGAGGCGATACGTCCCCTACTTTTGCCTTACATTTGCCATACTGTATATATATATCTGTATGTAATATATATATATATTATAAATATTTTATAAATATTACATAATTACTTTTTACATCTTTTTACTGTACATCTTTTTACCCTACTCTTGCTCTGCTTTTGCCATTCTTTATCATTCTTTTGTCAACCGTTCCTTGAGATCAAGATGACTTGGCTGCGACATTCGTACGCAACCACGTTCATGGAAAGTTCAATACGATCACCACACGGATTTGCCAAGGCATGATCTACTCACTCAAATGCTTCAAACAGTTTTGAAGCCTAGAAATTGTCGTGTCATGGCACACTGTACCGAGCACTTCTCAACCAAACACGTACATTGCGTATCCAAACGCTCCTTCAGTGCTTGTACATCGATCAATGTGCCCTTCATGGCGCCTGCTTGGCCTAGCTCTTGCGGCTCTCGTGGCACTGGGTCCAGGTGCGCCTTGTGCAAATTGCCTCATGCCTCAGCCATCCTCAGCCCATTCTTCCCATACGTACGCGCAGCACTTGCATCTTGGAGTCTAGTAGCAGTAAGCCCTAGAAATGATTGGAGGAAATGAATTTGGAACTGATTCTGGAACAACGCGGGGAATGTGAGGCTTTGTGGGTCCATCTGGCACCAACAGGGCCAGGAGGGTGACAGCAATTTCTCGTGGGGCAGTGAAATTTGACCGTTGCTTGGCTTCAGTATCCACAGAAGTTGTACGCCAACAAACTTTGCGTCATTTTACGAGCCGCGTCGATTCCGCTGCACGTACTACTTAGGTGCTGGACCTTCAGCTTTCGGTTCTGGGAGTGTGCCAGGCAACAGCTGCATTTTGTCTGAAATCGTTCCGTGCTGCGCGAATTTGCATCATCAGTTGACATCAGTTGACGATGCATCATCAGGATCGAAGAAACCTCTCCTGCTCTTTCTTCCAGGCCGCCTTGCCATGCCTTGCCACACTGGCACTGCTTGCACTGTGAGTCACCTGTTGGCCTTTGCAGTGTTCCGATTCAGAGCCGGCTTTGCTTCGCATACCACTGCGTATATGGTATAACATATTTGACAACATTTTCATTTTCTTGAATTCTGCCGGTGCCTGATGCCACTTCTGTCAAGGCGTTTAATGCCTCAGGGGTTAGTGAATGTTAGTGAACTAGCAATGCCTCGGATTCCACAGAGTCAATCTGCGGGAGCACTGCCTGGTGTTGGCAAAGCCACATCCGGTTTGCAACAGAATGGCGGTTTCGTTGTGGGTGACTCCAGCCGAATGACCTGGGGAACCATTGACATTACCTCAGATGGACCGACAGCTGCTATGGTGAAGGGCTGGCCTCGATGGGCGATCCCAGGCCAGGCACCAAGGAAACCTTTACTCTTAACAAATCATAACAAATCCCACCCCCTCTCAACCTCCATGTCATTTGTCACTTGTCAGTCAGCCCTAATTGCGCTGAACCATTCTGATTGTCCATGATTTTTCTATGTTATATTGGAGAGGTATTTGTTTAACAGGTGTGTTTTTGTTTTCCAGTCTGGCTTCTTGGCTCTTGTGGCTTTTCAACTCTTTTCAGACTTTTTTGGATTTTGCGGCTGTTTGCTTGGTGGCTTCGGTGACTCTTGTCTTCTGGGCTTCTTGGCTTCTTTGCTTTTGCATTTTGTTGCTTTTGGCTTCCTGGCTTTTTGCCTTTTGTGGTTTCCTGGCAGTATGCTGCAATTATTGTGCAGACAAAGAGTTAGACAGAAACTAGATAGAATAAACGGACGATAATAATGTCGCATAAGAAAGAGAAGATCCAAAAACAAAATATAAATTAAAGGAACACTGAGATAACATCCCCCCAATGAAACGCAAACAGCACGGTCGTGCCTCAATCTACATTCTACATGTTCACTAGGTGCATGTTATGCATTAGACCCCTGAGTGCCAGATTCAACCTACAGAATAGGATTGTCATTCTCCTTTGGGCGGGAGGTGCTGTCCCTCCAATTACCCTCCCGTTTTTTTGTGTAAATCCAAGCTTGCACACTTGTAAATACACTACTCTACATGTATCTTTGATTATTCCATATATATATATAGAGCACTCTTTGTATCCCTAAATGGTCCCTAATCCAACCCGAAACAAACTTGGAAAGAAACCGATGAAGACAATCAAGAAATCAATGAAAACCATCGAGAAATCGATTAAAACCATCGAAACAACACTGAAAGCCTTCAACCTAAAACCATACAGACATCGATGAAAACCATCAACAAATTGATGAACTCCATCAAAAAAGAACCACCATGGACAATTTATAAACAGCCATGCAACAGTTTCGAAACACATGGAAACATGTTAAACATCATCGGGGGGAAAAAACATGGACACATCAAAAACACCATGGACAAAGGTGTTAAAAGCAATTGAAAAAATACAAACACACGGAACAGCCGATGACAACTCATGGATAAATTGAGAAAACGGTAGGAAAAAGCGATAAACAACACCGGGGGACGATCGATTAAAACCAACGAGAAATCGATAAACACCATGCAAGAACAGATGAACGTGCAAATGACACATTTTAGCTCCAAAATGCAGCAAATTGCATATTTTAACTCCAAAATACAACAAATAACCAGGACAAGTGCCCTGGACTGAAAAACACAAAGCATCCCCCCAGACATGGCGTATGAAATGTGCAATCCGAATGTGTCCAAGTGTGGGCCAAGCTGCCAAAGGTGAACCTTAACCCGGAGGCTCCAGGCCAAGACATGCCAAGACCACAACCAAACCCAACTTTGCAATGCCCTCTGTGCGCACATGATTCTTGAGACAGGGAACCCGCAAACCCATTGGAAAAACTGCATCACTTGGACGAATTGCATTATGGACCTGTAAGAACGTACGAATCGGTATGGGATTATACATATATATATATATTGTATATACATATCTGTACTGAATAGGACCCATCCAACGAAGCAAAACGCCAAAAAAAGGCGAAACAAAGACGAAACAACACTTTTTGATTTTGTTAGGCGCTGATCCCTTGTTTCTCAGATTGGCTCCAATTTGCCAGGCTTTCTGGATGAAGTGCCTCCACGTCTAGAGGGCTGCCGGCAACGATTGCTCGCTGCTGAGATAGAGCTAGGACGAGCAGAAAAGGCGGGCGGCCTTGACATTGGAAACTCTGCACCACCTGAGGCGGAATCAGATGTCCCTGCGGTATTGCAGGATTTACCTCCATTGTTTGGCCCAGAAGATGGACCAGATGAGTTTGAAGATTTGCCGCATGAGGGTGACATGCTCTTGGAGCAGGTGTCTGAGTTGGAGTCTCAGCTAACCTCGATGACTGGAAAGTTCAAAGACCTGGATGCAGGCCACGTCGCAGCAAGACATTTGCGCAACTCCTACTCTGCGCAAATCACATCTTCAACAGAGCAGATAGCGAGCCTGTCAAAGCGGATCTCAGAGCTCGCTGGGCAGCTCGATGTTTCACAAAAACACAATGAGGCCTTGAAAGAAAAGGTCATCGCCTCAAGGGAAAACACTCAGAAGCTTCAACGGCAGTTGCTGGACACTACAAAAGAGCTGTCCCATTCGCAGTACCAGAGCCGCAAGCTTGAACAGCTACTGGAGTCAACTCGCAGCGTTGTTGATGACTACCAGAAAAAGCTTGAGCTGTCTGAGACAGAGCAGGAGACTCTTCGCAGACGAATTCGGGAGATGGAAAGAGCTGCCAAAGCTGCAAAGGAGGAATCAGGACAGCGAATTGAAGAGCTTGAGGAGGCTTTGCAGGAGGCTGAGAGATTGACTGACGAAGTCAGAGAGCAGAGGGAGGATGTTGAGCGACAAAAGCAAACCTTGAGCGAATCCCTGCAATCACAAAAGAATGAGACAGCTGCTCAACAAAAGATAGTAGAAGAGTTGCGAAAAAACAAGATAGACGAGGAGCAGCTTAAAGGAAAGATGAAGAAGGAGCTGGAAGAAAAACACAAAGAGGTCGAGGCTTTGAACACCCAGATTGACCAAATGAAAACGTCTGAAACAAAGGCAGATCAACCAGAAGCAGAGCATGCAACGCGGCCAGACGTGGAACGGGAGGAATCAGTGCGCATCGGGAAGCTTGAGGAGGCTTTGCGAGAGCTTGAGCAGCAAAGGCAGGAACAAGACAGGGTCATTGAAGAGAAAGAGAAGGAAGTAGAAGGCCTGAACCAAAAGCTCAAAGACATGCGGCACATTGAACACGGAGAACAGCAACCGCCGGCAGAGCATGCATCAGCAGAGCATGCAGCTGCAGACCAAGAGGGACTAGCGCGCATCAAGAAGCTTGAGGATGCCTTGCGAGAGGCACAGAAAAGCTTTGAGGAAGTGAGAAGTCAAAAGGAGGATGTCGACCGGCAAAAACAAGAACAAGACAAGGTCATTGAAAGGAAAGATAAGGAAGTCGAAAGCCTGAACCGAAAGCTCAAAGAAATGCAGCATGTTGAACCCAGAGAAGAGCAACCGCCAGCAGAGCATGCACCTGCAGAGAATGCAACAGCAGACCAAGAGGAACTAGCGCGCATCAAGAAGCTTGAGGAGGCTTTGCGAGAGCTTGAGCAGCAAAAGCAGGAACAAGACAAGGTCATTGAAGAGAAAGATAAGGAAGTCGAAAACCTGAACCGAAAGCTCAAAGAAATGCAGCACGTTGAACCCAGAGAAGAGCAACCGCCAGCAGAGCATGCACCTGCAGAGAATGCAACAGCA
>Ga0126342_10002056_pt1 | contig 30453 bp, 33 predicted proteins | sample Cyp1metagenome_FD_92528 | JGI IMG/M metagenome (GOLD analysis project Ga0126342, IMG submission 92528) | Coral microbial communities from Lord Howe Island, Old Settlement Bay, Australia - Cyphastrea 1 metagenome | ecosystem: Host-associated > Invertebrates > Cnidaria > Coral ...
AGTTCCGGAACTGCACAAAGCCATGATTGTGGGGGAATCCGACTGGTCCAGTCCGATGTCTGAGGTTTGTACATAAGCTTTCACGAAGATGAAATACTCATTGATCTGAATGGTGTTGTAGGTTGGTGCAACGTCCTCGGCTGTGATCTGGAGTGACTTCCAGAACAGTGATATATTGGCAGGTCCTAAGTCTTGAAAAGAATCTATATATTTCCACAGGGTCTTCAACAACCTTTCCCAAGCCTGCTGGCAAAAAGAAATTGATTCCAGGTCTCAAGGTTGTAGTATGTCGTAGTGCAGTTTGATTTTCCTGCCCCCACCGAGGAGAAATGTTTCAACAACCTTCAGCTCCAAATTTACGGGTAAATGAAACAAATGTCAAGGTGCTAATGTTGGTGGGCCCAGTATGGCCCAGTGATACACTGTACCCAACGATAGAGAAATCTTTTTTCGATCCAAGTGGCAAAATAGATCTCTCTGATCCACTCTTCGTTGGGGTGCATATAGCCCAACCTAGAGAGTTTCCGCGCCCAACGGTCATCCTTCACCCAATGGATGGGACGTGATCTACCCTGCAAGCTAAAGTATATGAGAAAAAACATTGGTTCATGGGAAACGTGATCGATCTATGCAAGAAAATATGATTTAGTTTTACTGAACCCAGTGTGTATCTGGGATGTTTCCATCCTTCAACTTTCATCCCCTCTCAGGTGGACCAGGTGCATCACGTGCCAAACGGATCTCACAATGTGACTTCTACACCTGGAAGGTTGATGGTGTTGATGAGTTTTATGTGTGGGGGCGAAGCTATAAGATCTTGTGGATTTTACGCAAACATTATCCGTCTCTATTCAATTTGCGAGACTTTGGATGATTTTTGAGTTTAAGTTTTGAGTCTATAGATGTATATAGCTAAATGAAGAGCAGAAATAGATGACCTGGGCTTGTCGCTCCAGCACTGCTAGGCCCCTGGACATTTTCATCGCGCGACCCAGCTCGGACTCATGCAGTTCCTGTGGGCAGCGGGGACGGATACCGAGCCTGGTTGGGACTCAAAGTGTTTTTTCATGAAAACTGACATTGTGGGCTCCAGTTCCTTTGGCTCCAGTTTTTCTGCGGGGTTCAGAAAACATCTAAGATATCTAAGTAGGATGCGCATGCCAATTTACAGTTGGTCAACAACCAACCTGTAGATCTTGATGGTAAACATGCTACAGACAAAATAACCGCAGCCCGGGGACAAAGTGTAAAGCAAGGTTGATCATCACCTATTACTCTCCGGTAATCAAACAAATCCCATCAAAAAATGGTGGAGTTTCCGGTGCGCCGAATGGGATTTAGCACAAACAAAACGAGGACATTCTTCCATTCCCAAAATAGGTAGGTTTGGATTGTGAAATGGGAAACCTATCGTGAATGGATAAACAAGGGGAATTCTCTTGTTGTTGGGACGGATGGTATTTCATGAAGTTTCCATCCCAAGGAGCAATATCCAAAGGGTACCATCCGGTGTCAGCAAGGGCTAGCGGGAGTCCCCATTTGCTTCGATGATGTTCCCATGAAAATCATGGAATTTTCCATCCATGGATTTCCCAGAATTTCCGATGGTCATGTTTTCCCAGAGATGTCGTTTTTTTTCCCTGCCAGGAACCACCAGGATCCGCCAGGATCGGCCTCATATTCTGCCAGCTTGGTGAAGACTTCCAAGGCCTGGTCCTTCCGATTTGCAGTTCACATGTTTTCAATGAAGAAAAATGTGGATATATAATATGTATATATATATATAGGAAATATATATGACATAGACATGAAATATATATGAAATATATATATATATATGATATATATATGATATATATATATGACATATATATGATATATATATATATATATATATGATATGTATATATATATATAAATATGATATATACATATATATGATATATATTTATATGAAATATATATATATATGAAACAAATATGAAACAAGCTGGAATCAAGAGTTCAAAGAGCTTAACTCCAGATTTTATGTATATATATATATAAAGGACTCAACTCAATGTGTTTATCTATATCCATTAATTTAGCCAAAGGATCCTGTTCTCAAATTGCAAAAACTAAAGTAGCAGGATCATTCCTCTTAGTACCCTCCAATAATACCTAACATAGCTATGGAAAATAGAACTAACCAATAAACAATCGACGATGTAGCTATTGTCAATGGTCATTTTCCATAGCAAACTGTTCTACATATATATATTCTACATATGTATATATATATATACATATATAAATATATATTGATCTATCTGCATATACATATATAAATAAATACATATATATATATATACACATACATATGTATGTATACGTAGTTGATCATGTATATATATATATATGAATACCGGATGCGATGTATATCATGATAAAATCACTCAATACAGTCGATTCAAAGTTACAGAAGTTACAGCACGGGATATGATTCCTAGCTATCATACCTATATAGATACATATTTATAAATAGAAATGTTTTTGTATATATATATATATATATATACATATTTGGGTATGTATATGAAATATGTGGGTGTATATGGTTGGCACCCATGATTGCATATGAGCTGACACATTTACTGTGTGCATATGCATATGTACATAACATACACATACATATATATATATATACATAATTATCTATACTCTATGTTACGTACGTAATATAATATGGTTTTAACCATGTTCATATGTGGCAAACTATCCAGCAACAAGATTCATGTCTAAGTGTGGAATTCGAGCGACAAATCTCCTATACATGGAATCCTGGCTTCAATGCTGCAAAAGCAGCGGTTGGTTCACATAGCCCATCTTGACCGGCTCCGTATTTTATTTCCGTTCCGTTTAACACTAAGTATACCCTCTGTACAAACCAGCGACTACAGTAGCATTTGGTGCCTTGATACAATGGTCAACATCTGCCATCGCTATTCGCTTTCCGAAAGGGATCAAACAAGTGAACAAGTAAATCAGAATAAATCAAATTAATCCACCGTATCAAACTCACACTTGTCTAGCTGTTCTGGGTCCAAAGATTTTGTTGAACCACCTCTGGAAATTCTCATGAAGATACCCATATTTTGGTGCTACATCTCCCCAATAAACCAGCACCACAATCGATGGGACACCCGTTCACCTCGGTGAAGGGCATGGGAATATGAGTCCCACCCTGCAACGAGGCAAAGGGGGCGGGGACCAACGAATCTACTGATGTGATCTTCTGGTTGATAGTTTCAAACCCCTGAAACATTTGGGTAAAGTCTTCATCTTATCAGCCAAAATAATGGAAAAAAAGCGCATGTGAGAAAACATATTGGAAAAATGGTCTTGAACTCTGCAGTGTATTGAGTTCATTAAGGGGTTCACCTGACCGAACTGGTCAACTCTCAGTCCTGATCAGCCCATGTTTTGTTGTCCAAGCTAGCAATGGGAAAGCCCCATAGCCGGGTGCACATGTATAACCATGTATAACCATGTATGTATATATATATATACATATACATATTAAAAAATATATACATACATATTATACCATCTATTTTAGTATAGTGAGTCGTTTATACACGTGGGGGATTTGTATGGATTTGTCCGATGGCTAGATTAACGGAATGGATACGATTTATATAGGGACATTGGCTTTCATGCTTTCATACAGTTCCTCCTCTTCTGTAGGGATCATTACACGACCATTCCATGGCAGCATAACAATGCACAATAACATACAATAACCATTTGCACACCTAATCTTCAACCAATATCAAAATTATTTCAACAACCATCTTGAAATGGAAATCATGAAGTCTCAAAATTTCATTTCACGCAATTTCAAGATTTCATTTTTTCATGCCATGGATGATGGAGCGCTATTTTTCTTCCATGCCATCCAGTTCCATCCATTGCTTTACCATCTGTGGTGGCAAAGAACGCGTCTCACTCACCCTGCTCCAGAAAATCGGCGACTTTGTCGGAGACATCGCTACTTTCTGCCTGAGAAGGTCTGCTAAAGTTGTCACGGGATTTCTGCCAAAATCGCAGGTCACCAAAAGGATTGAGTTGATCCCTTACACAAACTGGGAGTTTGATTGACAAACTCTGCTTTGTTGATCAGCTGCTACAGTGTATATATGTATATTATATATATATATATATGATTATATATGTATATATGTATATACATATGTATATATTACAATATAGTCTGTGTATATATATATATGTATATGTGTGTTTATATATATATATATTATAATATAGTGTGTATATATATATAGTGTATATATAATGATATATATATATATTATATATATATATATATTATGTTTATTAGTTTTCTTTCAGTGCTTTATTTACACTACCATCAAAGCCCAAAACTGTTCAACATGCATCGGCACACAATTGCCCTGAGATTCCACTACTTAGATGGACAATGGAGCTGGTTGTATAACTGGTGACAATCTGGCAATCAAAGCTGGCAATGGAACATCCTCTCTCATGGAGGTCTTAATGGGAAAATCAGCTGCAAATGGTGGATTTCCCATGGCTATGTCATGTTTGATTACCAAGGGTAAAACACATAGAATACTTATGCTTGGGGGTTCTGATTAACCAGCCAACTGACTCAAAGTCGCCCATCTAAATATCGCAACTATATCATATCCCAATAATCCTATAAATCCATATTGCTCTTGGTAATGAATTGTCATATCCCTATATACATCCATATGATTATATTAAATCCCTACTGTAAGTTCAGCCAAGATTCATACTTCTTGAAGGCAGCTTCGATCGCTTCCTCATTAGGTTCCTCCTGACAAATGCGGAGTCGGGAAATGGCTTCATTCTACCCTTCGGGTATCACACGCAATGGGAAATCCATAAACTAAATGGAGGTTTGAATGGGAAAATCATCTATAAATCGGCCACATTTGATGGCAACCCATTGGATTTAGAATAGCCTATTTTCAAACAAATCAATGTCCAGAATGATCTTGCAACATCACATCAAAGCGCGGTTTGTTTTTTCCAAAAGTCTCACAATTTTCTATAATTGGCAAATTTGATACTGTATCCACATGTCTGGCTGGTGAAAAGGGACACTTTCCACAGGTTCAGAAAAGGAATTCCATGTTTAACCCATGTGTCATCACGTGTCTGTTTGTCAAGCTCCTCCCTTTCCGGTTGATACAGTGCTTTGTAGCAAATCCCGAGGCGGATGAACATCCGCTTAGTCGGCCGGGTTTGGTCTCGACCAGAAGCCAGATCCAGTGGTCTCACAACATATGTCAAACATATCGTATCTCATACAAACATATAATGTCATATAATCTTTAATGAATATCCAGGATATATCCATACCAATGAACTCCCACTCTCCCCCCAATATCCCCCATGATTGGTGGTTTGCCCAGATTTACAATTGGTTCAGCCCCCATTTGCAGTGAAATTATGCTACTCATACCCTCCGGTAATTAAACATAGCTATGGACAATTACCATTTTAAGAACCAAATCATTTATTAATAGGTCATTTTTTCCATGACTTGAATCTTCAGGGTAAATGCCGTAAATGCCCATGTTTCTGTGGCTCCTCAGTTTCCCCCCGTCCTGGCTCCGCAGCACTTCTTTGGTCACCACCGCCCCGCCCACCAACTGCCGCTGCACGGCGATGATCCATGGCGCATCGCCACTTTTGCTCACCTCGGGTGTACACATGTCATGGATTAAGGCCCGACATACCAGATCTGAATGGTAAAAAATGGATCAAATAGGCTTATAAATGGGGATTCCATGAACGGGCTCAGAACTGGCTTATAACTGACTTATAACTGGTAAAGGGCTATGACTGTAACCAGCGAGAGAAAATGGGTCATGTCAGTTATGTCGACACACAAACACTCCGAAAAAGCGCCATCTGTTTGAGGTGTTTAAGTTTGTAAAGGCAAATCCTGAAATGGTATGCAAGTGAAAGTGACGTGAGCATTAATCGTGTAACTCTGGATTGATTTGTTGGATGCAGCAAATGATCATCATCTGTTCTTGCATGATGGGAAACACACATATATATATATATATATAATAAAATATAATACTAACATATAATATAATATAGTAATAATATATAATACAATATAATAAACTATAGCATAGTATCATATACTGTAATATAATACAACAAAAATATAATATAATATAATCAATTAAATGTACCCAAATATAATATAATATAACATAATAAAATATAATATAATAAAATATAAGATAATATAATAACATAAAATAATATAATATTATAATATATTTCATAGTTCATAGTTGCCTCAGTAGTGAAAAGCCTCCTGCTTCCGCTACTATCCCAAATTCTGTTCGTTGTGCAAAGAATGGCGATGGCCCTCTAGTCGTCGCTGGCCTGTCTGTAGATCATGCTATTCTTTGGCCACTGGTCATTCTCAAAGAAGCGCACGTGGAAGGCAGGATCGAACTCCTACTCATATCTATCCACGTGTAATTGTCCCTTTCAACTCAGTACCAAAAGGGCGGTATTCTGCCCATCCTGATATTCTTGATCTTACACTCCCCCCCCAAAAAAAGATACATTTAAAAACACATGCCATATCCTTTCCGATCAAACATGCAATGTGTAACCTCATTTGGACGCATGTTTTCGTTTTGCAAAACCTAGATTAGCACATAAGAAACTAAATAAATCATGGGCGAATCAGTCCATTCAGATTTCATCAAACAATGTATTATCATTTCCAGATTCATCGAAACATTTTCAGCTTCTCCGCTTCACATTCTGTCCTTCTTGATGAAGTTCTTCAAGCGTGGAGGTGCCTTCACTTTCCTGTTCCCGAAGATCCGAGAGTTCAGGAGTATGATGCCCATCTGATCTTGCACCTCCTGGCAGCGACTAGATCCACTAAGGTCCAGTCAAGGGCAAGGAATGAACAACATATCATTGGCGCATGCCGTCAGAGGTATCTCTTGTTACTAAATAAATCACAATAATAACTACTGTAGTAAATATATATCTTTATATAATAATTATTATTAATAGTAAAAAAATAATGAAAATAATAGTAAAAATAAAAGTGATAATAATTTAATAGTAATAACAATAAATAACAATAATCAACAACAATAATAATTACAATAATTAATCCGGTAGACCCAATCATAAGCCTCATTTCTGGTATCGGGGATGGTCTATTGGGTATACCTTCTTACAATCCTTCAATGATGCTTGGGCCTTGCTGAGCTGGGCAACGAACCGCAGCTGGTCCAGGTGAGGGGCAACCACTAAGAGACACCTGGGCGACAGAAACATATTATGATGATGTTTTTTGAACACACAATAACAAAGCAACAAAAAACAAACAAATATAATATCATATATATATATATTTATTTAAACAGCAACAAAAACATATATAGATATGTATATATATATAAATGTATGTATATACACAACACATATAATCAGGAGATATAATTACATATATATATATACATACACATATGTAGTCTGTATAAAATGAAATCTAGCCATGAAATCAGCAGGCCTCAGCAATTCATCAACCATTCACAAGCAAATATCGCCATGACACTTGCAATCCAACTTTCTGAGCTTCTGATTGAACTGCGCAGGTGCTTCCACTTCACCTGGAACAGCCAGGTATGGGGATCTCGCCTTGAATGCCAAACGTACCCTCTGGTAATTTAACATATCTATTGACAACCAAATATTTCTTGAAGGGTAAATAATCTATAGATGGCAGTTTCCCATAGCTATGTTTAATTGCCAAACGATAAACAGTTTTTGTATGCCACAAGAATTTTACAGAGGCCAATTGGGACCCCAATGTTGGCTCGTATCACCTCGTATCCATATCCAAAGACTGTGAGTTGTGGTAAGGGGAGGTTGGCTTCCACTGGGATAAAACTAACCACTTCTAAAAATGTTGTCAACCACAAAGAAATGGATGATCCAGAGCTATTTCTAAGGAACGTCCTAAATCTGAACCCCCAATGCATCTACCGTGAATCGATATGATTTTTCCAATCAAAGAAGCACCTGCACCATGTTTGGCAGCCAAGGCACTGGCAAAGGCTGATTTCTTCGAATCAAAGAACGAAATCCTGGGGATCTCAGGGCATCATTGGGACAATAGAGGGTTTGTAGTTTCAACAAGCAAAAACTTTTGGAGTTGCTGCTTCAAACCGTTCAAAGCCAGTATGTCCTAGAGTCCCGGATTTGTCCACAGAGTTCTCCACTGTTGTTGGCTTTGTCAACTAGCACATAGCCCCGTATTCTCATATCTACATGTGTGCATAATGCGCAATCATCCTAGGTGAGATCGTCTACTAATATCTGCCAGCTTGGGCATATTCACAACCATACGCCCATGCAATGTTGTGGAAAATAGGAGTCCCGCGGTCCCACGTGGTGGTTGCGGCAAAGGACTATGTCCCAAATCAAGATTAAGTGGGATGATATTTTTTACCTTCCAGTAAACTAACATAGCTATGGAAAGTGGTCCAAGTATGGATCATTTTCCTATTCAAAAATGATGAATTCCATAGCTATATTATTTGTTTCCCGAAAAGTAGTAACCATCATTTTGCACAGCAGGGCAGCCAGTGAGTGTCATTTCTAATTTAACCAGATTGAAATTCAACCAGATTGGATGAGCAACATATTACTTCAAACGGCACAAACACATGCAAACAATTTCCGTTTTCTATTTCTTTTTGTGTGAAATCACAAGCCGCCTGGATAAATAATGGATCGACAATTCGCTAACCTGAGTTCGGCAACTTTGGGATAGTTACCATCATTTGCCGTGACGTCGTACCGTGAGGTTGTTATAATAGCTGCTAAATCCCCATTTGACTAACAACCATAATCATCATGAACCATCATCAATCATGTTAACCAAATAACCCATCAACATAAACCCCCATCTAGTCAACGAATTATAACACCAAATTAAACCAATTAAAATTCATCCTTGCATAATATCACGCCCTAAATATATAACCAATAAATCACTATATATTCATGAATGATTATACCCATTAAATGGTCACACCCATTTTTTTAAATTGGGGATGATGCCTATTTTAACTACCCCATAATTTACCATAGTATCCCATATGGATCCCCCTGAATAAACCAACGGTAGCCCCTATCTTATCACACATATCCCTATTAGATATCCGCTATTATATCTTCCTACTATATCCCTATCAATTCCATCGATTGAACTTTCGTTTAGCATTTGTTAAGAAAATATTGTTAACATGTGTTATCCCATGTACACGGCATATATGTATATAAACATACATGCATACTTATGGTGGGCAATCCAATAATAGACTTACAATTAAGGGATGGTTTACACGAACCATTTATTATGATTTTGAGAATGGCTGATTATTTGGGTTCAGCACATCCCACACATATATATATATATAATATCCATATACATACACTAACAATAACGGTCACCCATGAAATCCCAGCTGAAACCCAACCGCCAAGCAACACTTGCGCTTCGTTGACCTTGTCCAACTTCCAGCGCTTCTTCGCCGCCTTCTCCAGCGACGAGGTGCGGAAGGCCACCACCTGCCAGGCCAGGCTGGGGGATCCCCAATAGCTGGATGTGGGGATACCACCCCTAAGATTTAGGAAACCTCCATATTAATCATATTAGATATGTAGGTATATAGATATATCTAGATATAGCTGCTATAGAAATAGATGGAGCTATATATAGGTATAAATAATTTGAAAATAACAAATGGAAAATGTGTATGCAAAGAACGGTTACAAACATACACATGCATGTCAATAGCTCATGGTTAAAAAAATGTTGGGGCAGAACGACTTTATGACATGGCTTTACTGACATATGGCTTTACTGACATGAATTATCATGCACCATTCTTAACCATCAAAACTCATGCATAACCCGATGATTCACCATTAAAAACCAATGATTCACCATTAACAATCATTAAACCGAGCACCATTGCGCTCTGTCTTAACCCATCAGCCCTAGCCCCCAGGGCGCACCAAGCCGGGACCAATGGCTTCCAACATCTCCACGAATAGACGTGCCAGTTCGCGGTCACCACGCGCCACCTCCTTCAGCACCAGGTCCTTACCTCGGACAAAGTGAGACGCAACGATTTGGGCTCCCAGAGGTCCAGAGTTGTGCTACAAGTCCCTCCAAAATCATCTGGATTTTGTGCTGTATATTTGTTCCTTGCCTGTTATTAATGTAGGTATGCACACACACACACACACGCATACACACACATATATATATGTATGTATATGAATATATATAATTATATATAAATAATCTGATATTTGTTCCATACAGCAAAAAAATGTCTATCGTTGTGGCAGTGCAAAAGTTGAACCAGCTTCCGTGGATTATAAACTTATAGTGAAAGTTATCTATCTATATATATATATATGTATATACATGCATATGCGTAGATAAGTAGATACGTAAATATGTGAATATGTAAATATGTAATTTTATTGTAATTACCATGTAATTACTGTGTAATTATAATTACTATGTATGTATGTATGTGTGTATCTATGTATGTATGTATGTATGTATGTATGTATGTGTGTATGCATGTATGTGTGTATGTATGGATGGATGGATGGATGGATGCATGGATGCATGGATGCATGGATGCATGGATGCATGGATGGATGTATGGATGTATGGATGTATGGATGTATGGATGCATGGATGTATGTATGTATGTATGTATGGGCGTATGTATGTATGTATGTACGTATGTACATATGTACATATGTGCATATTGATGTGTGTACATGTAATAACGTTTCTCTGCCCATAGAAACCCGGTTGACTTTTTTTTACTAGAAATATACGAAACCATCTTGAAAATATAGAAGTGCATCACAGGAACCGCAAGCCGCAAGCAGTTCATACGTACACACACACATATAAATATATATAAATATATACACATAAATTATATGTATATATATGCATGCTCATGTTTTCCAATGGAAAATGAAGGTGAAGAAAAGGTCCTATCTATATACACCATATGCAAATATGTATACAGATATTTAAATTTATATACATATATATTCATATATACATACGCATATCTCTATGGATATTTCTACTTATCTAAAGATAAATAAATACATACAGACATACATAGGCACATACATACATACATGCATTTGTATATGGGTTGCTATCCAACTATACCTGGGATGCACGTCCAAGCAGGAAACTTGTTTTTAACAACTCAGATGCACGGTTCCAACACACGAGAGTAATCAAATTGCTTAGGAACCATCATGAACCACCCGCTAGTGTTGAAACACAATATGATTGGGGAATATGATATGACCGCCATTGACCGCCAATCATGATGGCGGGTGTGATGGTTGTGGTTAAACGAGCAAAATGAATGAACAACATGAAGGTTTGATCCACGTATATCCACAAAAATGGGTCAAAAAGACCTAGATTAAGCCGAAAACCGGGCTGCTTCAACAAATCTAAGTTAAGATCTGGATGAAACCAAGCACAGGAAAGCCCCACTTTGGCATGGCTTTGGCATGATTTGGCATGGAAACACAATGTGTTGATCATATGATGCTGCCTTTCCAATATGTAAATGCTTTTTCACGCGAACCTTGTAGGCCATCCATTAAATGGGATATTTTGGACATATGATTCATATGATGAATCCACCAGCCAGGACACTGAACCGAAGACTTTTGGTGGTGAAACATCCACTGGGTGGTGGTTCAAGCACCCTTTACCAAAAATCAGCTGGTCAAAATGGGACAACCAACATCCTATGTTCAAAAAAAACAGTATGTTCACCTGTGATCGACAAGACAGTAAATGATAGTAAAGGATAGTAGCACTATGAAAGAATATAAAAAAATAATGTAGCTAGAGATGATGCAGGATGCTGCTGAGGGCCTCTGTGTCTTCATGTTGATGCCTTCATATTGATGGACCACCGGGGTGTGCGGCTTTCAATCATACGCTGGAAGGCCAAGTCATTAAGCCATAATCTCCCAAGCCAAAAACATGGCAAAGTCAACGAAGGAGTCCTACATATATGGATGGTCAACCAAATTTTCTCAGCCTTCATCAATGGAATGATCCCTGAAAAGAAAGGTTGGCAATTGGTCTGCATCGCCTTGAAACTCAGATATCACGGGAGTTGGAAACAACCCAGCTACCAACCATTAATAATACTCACAAGGAAATGATAGTTGAGGCCGTATGCCGGGTGCTTGGTCCCTTTTTCATATGCTGAACACGATATATTCCGATATATACTGCCTAACATGTGGCATGCGGCATACCCCAAAGAAACAGCTGTAGGTAAATTGACCACGCGAGCCATCTGGGCCACCTGGGTCACCTGAGCCAATATTCATTGACCCTGGGCATGACCGGTGCGGAGCTCTAACCAGATCATCGCCAAGCGTCTCTGTTTGTCCGCCACCATGGAGCTTTTTTGGGACTTGTCCTCCACACCCAGCCTAGCTAAGGGACATTTGCACAACGACAACTGCTCCACTTATGTATATGCTGTTAATATTTGAAGCCTTCTGGACAGAATTTATATATATATATATATATATATTTATTTATTTATTATTTTAAAAGAATATGTTATATATATATAATTATATATACGTATGTATACACATCGAAAAAAAAACGGTTACGCTTAAAAGTGACTGCATACATGTGGTCCTATGCCCACCCCAACAAAGGGCGGTGCCCGCAGTGCCCATGCAGCATCATGCCACCAAGCTTCCGAAAGGAGGGTGGAAACTCAATGTCCAAACGGCTACAGCCTTGATTCAAGGAGTTTTCAGTGCTGCTCTTCAACCCAGAGACCATCTCTGCCACATTCTTGGGGACTTCCTCAGTGTTTCAAGGGAGCTCACATGCTACCCTCTGGAAATCTAACATGGCCATGGAGAATTATCCATATGCAGATGATTTATCCATCTATTAAACATTACAATTTTCCATATTATCCAGTAGCTATTTCAGAATTTTGGCAGATGGATTTCAGATTATTTCAAGCGCTTCCAGGTGTCCAGTTTCTCCTCTTCTTCGCCAAAGAGATTCCCAAGGTTGAACGCCTTGCAACGTATCGCTGTTCCACGGGCACCGTTTCGCGGTGCGTTTCCATAGCTGCAGGGGAGGACCAGGGTCTCGACGCTGCATAGCGAGAGGACGAGCACGGCCAATCTGAGAAAGGCCAGCGGAAGCAACGCTGGCCTGCGACGCCACATGCTACATCAAATGGCCATGGCCAAGATGGCCACGTCTGAAAGCTCAAATATATTGATTGATTTTTTTTCTGGACTGGGTGACTGGCGACTGGGTGATTGATTGATTTTGTCATTGCTGAGCTGAGCATCCGCCTGTTTTTTCATCTTTACTTGCCAGCACATCGGAATCAAACTAAAAGGGAAACAACTACGAACTCAGCCAGGTGACCAAGTTCACCGGAAGGAGAACAATCATGATTGTAAGTATTGCGCAATTTCGGAATGCCGTGTTCAACAGCTTGTAGTGAGAGTACTTCTCTTTCACTTAGGTTTCATGGTCTCATGTTGTGCCTGCTCCTGAAAAGCGAGTAGTTGAGCCAAAATGACCCGGCTGCCAAGTTTAGAGCATCCGCCTAGCTTTGAATATCACTCCATGGTGTGAGTTTTGCATAGATCAATTAGCAACATAGGAAACCCAACTGATTTAAGGCAACAATAAGCCAGAACAAAAAGACAGTGATTCCCAAAATTTGTTGATTTCCCCAATTCCTTACGACGGGTGCAGGGAATCACTCACGGAATCCGTAGTAGTTCCTTATTGTACTTGGATCCAGGTTCCTCATATAGTTGATTTCCAAAATTACTTGGATTAAGTATTCCTTCAGTTTGATCAAACGATCAAATACACAAATTTGACAACAATACCCTTCATCAACATCTGGTTGGATGTTTCATCCCATCACAAAATATACGCATCTATTGGAGGATCCCATGTATGGATGGGGAAAAACGATTCAGAACGCACAACCCGTTTGTGATATATATGAATCTATATAGAACATACATACATACATACATACGTACATACATTACATACGTACATACATACAAACAAACAATCAAACAAACATATATACATACATACATATATACCTACCTACCTACATACCTACCTACCTACCTACCTACCTACATACATACATACATACATACTTATATACATATATATATATATATATATATATACTACATACATACATATATATAAAAATATAAAGATAAATTTGATATAAATATATCGATGTTTATGGCACTAACAAAATCATTTGTGTTTCAAAGCAACAGACTACGGCGCTCTACGGCCTCCGTCGTGTCAGTGCCCGTGCGGGCGGCAGCCACCTTCGAGGTCTGACCGTTTACAAATTTATGGGCCTCTATGTGACATGAAACGTGTTGTGCCACTAAAATGTATATATATATAAATATATGTATGTATACTTGCATGTGTATATAGATCTCTCTCTCTCTCTATCTTATACCATCAGTACTGCACAAGGCGGTGGCGGAAGTTTCAAAGATAGGAATCTATAGGAGCCTGAGGTGAGTTGTTGTGATGCATGGATGGCAGAGCGAATCCATTGATGGACCGAAAGGTGGTTGTGAATTTTTGGAGTGGTTGCAGTGGTCACCTCACCCGCAACTGCAGGATGTAGTGTGGTGTAGCGAAGTGCAATGTAATTGCAGTTGTAGTTGTAATGGTAGTTGTAGTTGTGGTGTAGGTGTCGTTGCAGTTGTAGTGTAGCTGATGTTGTTGAAGTTGCAATGCTGTAGCTGCAATCCTAGTTGTGGTGTAGTTGAAGTTGTAGTTGCAGTGGTTGTAGGAGATGTAGTTGTAGCTGTGGCTGTAGTGCAGTTGTAGTTGTAGCTGTAGTTGTAGTGAGGTGTAGTGGTACTTGTTGTTGTAGTGTAGTTGAAGTTGAAGTTGTAGCTGTAGCGTAGTTTACTGGCAGTGGTAGCTGTAGTTGCAGTTGTAGTTGTAGCGTAGTGGTAGTTGTAGCTGTAGCTGTAGTTGTAGTTGTAGTCTACTGTAGTGAAGTGTAGTGGTAGTTGTAGTTGTAGCCTACTTGTAGTTGTAGTTGTAGTGTAGTTGGTGTGTAGTTGAAGTTGTTGTTGTAGCCGCAGTTGTAGTTGCAGTTGTAATGTAGTTGTTGTTGTAGATGCTTTAGTTGTTGCAGTTGCTGTAGTTGAAGTTGTCGTTGTAGCTGTGGTTGTACTGAAGTTGAAGTGTCGTTGAAGTTGTAGTTGAGTTGTAGTTGTAGGTGTAGTGGTAGTTGTAGTTGTAGTGTAGTACAGTGCAGCGCAGCGCAGTTGCAGTTGTGAATCGAATCTATCTGTCTATCTATCTATCTATCTGCAAGCTTGAAAACGAAGCTGTTCTGCGAGATTTGCTTTTTTAAAACTTGACAGCACCAAAAACGCAACATTCTGTGAGACTTCCTCAAGTTTTGAACTTGACAACATCAATAACGAAGCAATTCTGGGAGACTTCCTCAATTTTCCAAGTTGACAACATCAAAAACAAAGCAATTCTGCAAGATGCCCTTCAAAACGGAAACTTGAGTGCAGAGCTGATGGAATGCGCCTGGAAAAGTGAGGCCAGGTCATACGAAGTGCTGCACACCTGTCACGTAAAATCATCTTAGCAAACTTGAAGATTTGATGCTCCAAAATGCAACCAGTCTCAGGAAATCAGCGCCCGGACCTCCTAACATGTCTGACTCATGTGTCTCTTGTATTGCGCCCACGCGAAATGCATCTTTGCAAATCATCTTCAAATGTTCCACGCCTGCCAACGTTTTTGAAACTGCTACAAAACCCTCACGTTTTGCTCACTTTTGACAAGGTGCACAATCCCTTGCGCCTGCCACGTGAAACGACATCTGCGCGTCCAAAAGTGGTCGGAACATGTAGTGCTTTTAACATTTTGACTTGGAATGTGCTTCGCGCCACTACAGCATGCGCTTTTACAACATCTCAAACTCCAAGAGTGCTCCGACGTTGGTGCTTTTTTTGGTGGGACCATGTCCAGATCAATTGGAAAAAGCTTTAACTTGCAAATGCCCTTGTTGTTTCGTCCTGGAGATCAAATATCAATTCGACGATCCAAATTCAAAGGACTTCTCCTCTTCAACGGGCAGCGAACATGCAGTCGACCATGGACTGAATTTGCTCCTGGAACTTGTCAAGATCAGCATCCATGCAAGGGTGTGCAAGAATGGTGGAGATGAGGAGAGTCTGCTCGAAATCATCCTGAAAGCAAGATCCAGGTACTTCACATCAAATCTTTTTTCCCAAGGACATCAGAGAAGACTTTCAATCTTTCCGTCTCGTCCAAGAAAGCAACGACTGTCTTCTCGTTCAACTCCTTGTTCAAACTCTCCAAGGTGAGATCCTGTGACATCTGTTTGAACTTCTTGTTCATGATCTTTGCAGGTTCCAATTTCCCCGATTCCACCTTGAACTGAGCCCGCACCTCGTCATCTGCCACTGGCCTTACCCCATGAGTTTCCAGTTCGCCACACATTGACAAGACTTCTTCCACCTTGTAGACATGTCTTTCTTCCGCCGCCTTAATCATTTTGTCCTTTAGAGGCTTTGGGATGCCCAATTTGCTCATCTCCTCCTTCGTCATCCCAGCTCATGGTGGCAACATCTTCTGCTGTGTCACCTTCCTCCTTCTCCAAAAGGTCCACCTTCTTGCCAATTCCTGCAAAGAATGTCCTTCAACAGATCCAATTTAATCATCTCCTCTGCTGAGATAACACTTTGCTGGCCTTTGTCAAGCCAGGGAACGTCACCCTCTCGTTCATCATGCCCAACAAAATGTCAAAGGCTCCTGTATCTCCTTTGAAGATCTTCTTCGCTGCGGTGGCAAAGGAGCTGACATACTCCTTCTGATCCATTCCCTCGAAAGGCATCACAGAGTCGTAACAAGTCGCCTTGTTGAAGGGTCCCACCAGATCAGCATGCATCAAAATGGGGATACTCCTACATCCTTCGCCTTGGCCTGAGCCTGCCTTGCTGCTTCCACGGCTGCCTTGATGTTTGCTGAGTCTTTGACAGCCGGTTGTGGCCATGACATCCACATGTTCTCCCTTGATGTAACATCTTCTGACAATGTCGGAAAGATTGCCTCCACTCCTTTGATGATGCTGATGTTCGTGGAAGTCGGAGCCTTTTTCATGAAGCTCAGCGCCAAATGGACTGAAACTCCCGCCGGCCTTGTAGGTCATCATGAAGGCCCTCTCTCGGCTAAAAGCACGATTTTCCTTCAACTTCTTGAAGAGGAATGCGATTCCATCATGTGCATCATATGCCTCCTGGTTCACTTTCAAATCAGTAGGCTTTTTGTCTTTCACAATGCACTTCAACATCTTCATCGGGAAGTCCTCGATCATGCTCAAAAGTTCGAGGCAAATGTGTGCAGTGAAGCCCCCTTTGCACAGAGCTGCAATGCTATCCTGCACAGGATTTGATCCCTGGCAGCTCGCCAGACTCAAGATTTGTGCCAGCTCCTCATGAATGTCAAGTGAGCTGTCAAGTCCTGCCTTGGCTACACTTTGCATGAGCTCTTGGATTGCTGCCGCTTGTTCTGCTGAAGATGGCATCTTTGTGCGATCTGCGCAGGGGTATGGAATCCCTGTGGTTCCAAAAATGGACAAGTAGCTGAGAGAAAGAAACATCACAAAGTAGGCTCTACCTTGTGAATGGAGAAGTGCTCCGATGTCGGTGTGCTTTGTGCATTTTGACTTCGAAATGTGCTTCGCGCCACAACGGCATGCACTTTTTCGACATCTCATCGTCCAAGCATGTGATGCTTTTTGTGGGAATCCAAATCGCCCTGAACCACAAAACCAAATCAAAAACACTCAAACCAAATCCACAAAACAACACCTTCACTTCACCCACAAAAAAAACCAAGTTGCGACTGCCAGCTCCACGCTTGCTTTTTCCTTCCATTGAAGGCTCGAAAAGGGTTGCGATGTGCAGCGAGTTTGTGACCTGACAGGCGGTCCATGAAGTTACACTTCTTGATTTGCGCATGGAAAATTAAAAGGGTCCTTAGGGTTTCATGCTATTCGCACTCCCCGTAGGTGCTAGTACGTGTCCTAGCACCTACTCAGGCCCAAGCCCTTTTCTAAGGGTGTGAGATCCATCCTTTGTCTCAACCAACAAGCATGCAAATGGCGCAAGATGGCGCAAGCTTGGTACTTCTTGATCTCACCCCCCTGACTCAAACTCTGTACGTGCTGCAACTCCTCATGTGAGCAGCTTCCAGGTTCTATACCATACAATGGCTCAACTGGGTATGTTTGTACAGGGCCGCATGTGTCACAACGAGGACACCGATGCACATGGTATGCATTTCTCAGTCCATGACAGTTGATGTCACAGTGGTACCTTTGACCATTCCTTGTGACGTACAGTTGAACTGTTCTGGATCTACTGCCTCTGTGTCTCAAATTGGGACCTACTCCTACCGAACCCCTCTCACCAGCGCCTGTCGAGCTGCCAGCAGCAGCCACATTGGAGTCCGATGACCCGGCCGGCGCGAGACCGGGTCGGGCAGAAGAGGCGCCGCCCAGCAGCACCCGATCGCGCAGCGGCACCAGAAGAGGCTTCAGCAGCGATCAATTGCCCAGCAGCACCAACAGCGCTAACTCGTTCAGCAGCAGCCGAAGAGGTTCCAGGAATGCCCGCAGAAGAAGAGGCACGAGCCGTGCCCCCCGTTGAAGAGGCACCAGCCGTGCCCGCCACTGAAGAGGCACCAGCTGTGCCCGCCGAAGGCATAGTTCCAGCATCTTCTCTTCTCCTTGGTAGCTGAGCTGTATCTCTTTGTTGTCTTTGATCTTCAGGATGTGCATGAAAAAGGAATGATGGTCTCGGCACCACGTTTGTTTGAGATCTCACCAGTGTCACACGATGGAAATATGGAAGTACAGCCAGCCACATCAGCACTGCTCCAATCAAAACTCCAAAACCAAAGATGACAATGACGATCAAATAAAAAGGTGTGCCACTGACAGGATCACTGAAAGGAACGGATTGGTCGTGGGAAATGCCAAAGCTGAACTGAGTCATCATCTTGACTTCTCGCTTTGGCAATTTGAGCAAACAGGATGATCGCTTTCAAGGCCTTTTTGGCTACATCTTGACTCACCATGTTTTTTCTTTCATCTCCATTTTCTCGTTTTCCAACTTCTTGGTTTTCATCATCTTTTCCCAAAAACATGCCCATCAGCCTTTTGTGGCCCTTGAACTTGTCGGACGACAGGACCTTTGCACCAAGATCAGCAGGAAGTTCATTTGCAGGCATATGTCTCAAGAGCCAGTCTCCCTGGATGACCTTGGCCTTCAGGATGTGAGCTCTCTTTTTGAGATGTCTCGTCCTCCAGGACCCGCTATCTCCAGTGACTATCGCAATGGACGCCATGTTATCCGTAAAGGACACCGCTCGAGCTGTGATGGAAAGAGCTCCCTCCAGCACTACCCTGACAGCATCTCCAGCCAGAGCACCTTCCAAAATTTCCACAAGTTCGGATTCTGCCGTAGAGGCTGACACCACAGTTTGTTTTCCTGACTTCCAAAGAAGCATGGAATTTCCCAGTCACCCAATGACAGCCAGTACAAACCTCACCAAATGATGAGTCCGTGTGGATGTTAAGCTGGTTTTCGTTGGGGTCGTTCTGGAACAAGAGCCCATGGTCGATGGTGCCAGCTAAGTAGTACCATACATTCTTTGACAGTTCAATGACCTGCTGTGGATCTTTGGTGATCATGGAAACCAGCTTCTTGATGGCATGGGATAGGTCCGGTCTTGTACGGGTGGATACCCAGACCAACTCGCCAATGATCCTTTGTGCTTCTTTGACAGTGCTCGGACTTTTCTCTGGTGGATCTTCTCGAGTGTCAGGCTCGCTCAAAAGGGGGATCTTCCTTGTTGGCCATGAAGGCTGATCTCCCCCCAAATTGCGTGCCAAGAGATCCTGGATGTAGTTTTTCTGAGTCATCCACCACCTTGAGCCTTCTCGGAACAGCTCGGCTCCAAGGAACCTCACGCCTGAAGTGCTGTTGATCTCTTCAGGGATCGATGTGTCCCATTTGGCCTGGATGGCTTTGATGGTAAAGTGAATTGAATGACCTGATCCGTTCCCAAAATCAGCAGATCATCGACATAGACCAGCAGCAGGCCCACCAGTGATTCTGCTTGCGTAGATGAAAAAGGTCCAGGCTCAAACTTCAAAATTCGCCACATGTTTGGCTCAGTGATCATTTGATCCAGCATCAGCCAGCTTTGATCACCACAGGGAATTTTCAAGGCTGCCAGCTGTTCATCTCGAAAGTCAGACCATAGTTTGGGCTCTCCTTGTAACCGTACAAGGCCATCAAAACTTCCCAGTGTTCATCTGGTTGAGCAAGTCCAGCCAGCACCAAAAGGGGAGGAGGCTTGATCACTGCATTCTTGGATGGTGTTTTATCACCAACACCAGAGTTCCCACCACCAGCAGCAAGCTTCATTGGAGCATTGAGGAACGCAGTCTTCACGTCAGTGACATAGCCCTCCCATCCAAATTGTGACGCTATGCCAAGTGCAGCCCTCAGAGCAACACCTGTGGCCCCCCCGCAAACAAGGATTCAGCTTGATCAGGATCATTGGTTTGGAAGTTGCCGCAGGCCACCAACCGTGCTTTACGACGACCTCGACGATCTTCTGGACAGGGTTTGACTGTCCAAACAATTTTTGATGGCAAGATTTCGGCCTTGCCTTCAGACACCAATTGCCGAACTCGTTGAGCATCTATAGGAATAAGTGCCTTCTTTGTTTCGAAGAGCGCCTTGAGCTCGGTCTTGATGGGATCAATCCAATCTTGAAGGTTCCTTCGCACCTCCTGCTGGCCGACAATCTTCGTTTGTAGAACTTCTTCGGGTGTGTTGTTCACCGTCATCTCTTTGAGGGATGCAATGGCGTCGACAGTGAAGTAGGACCCAATCGGCTCATCAATCATCGCCACTTTCATCTCCTCTTCAATGACTCTTCTTAAGAAGCCTTGCCCCTGATTCGGCGTCGAACTTCTGTTGGAGAGAGTTCATCCTCTAGGCCAATCCAATGTTGATCTTGAGGTGGTTCTTGAAGTTGATGCATGACCATGCGGGTCAAGGTGATGGTGCCATCACTTCGCTGAATCCAATGTCCATGATAAGCCCAGGATGGCCCCACATACAAGGCTCGTTCTTGAGTTGGTAGAAGTTCTTGAGCACGCCAGAATCTTTTCCTGATCAAAACTGGAGACATGAAGTTTGGAAGAGCTGGGTTCTTTCCAACCTGCTTCAACCTGAGACGCTCGTTGATGTTTCTTGCAGCGAGGGGCCAAAGAGAGAAGTCCGATTTGGATGCATGTCGAATTCTTCTAATCCCTGCCTTCGCCCACTGCACCGACACCTCACAGCGGCCATTTGATTGGGGCTGATCCCCGGGGTACAGGTGTGGAGGATGGTTCTTGATGTGCACCATTTTTCCAGCGCATCTGAGCAAAATTCACCTCCACGGTCCGAGTGAATTTGGTTCACTGTGAACCCATCACTCCTCAAACGCAAGTACATGTCGATGATGGCCTTCAGAACCTCATGACGATTCTTTGATGGTAGCGGAGTGCAGAGCCGGGTCACCGTCACCCGCGGGATCTTTCTTTCCTCCTCTGCTCCTTCCAAAACTTCTTCTCCATCTTTATCCTTTCCTTCTGTCTCTTCTTCATCCTCTTTTCTTTTATTGGCTTTTTTTTCATTTTTTCTTTCATTTTCTTTCTCTTTCCATTTTAAGCTTCCCCCAGACATCGGCTGAGTCCTCCAGTTCAGGCTCTTCTCCTTCAAGATCTTCAATTTCAGGTGCTTCTTTGGGAACGTCTGGCGGACTTTCTTCAACGAAGTCATCAGCCATTTGACCGGGAGCCAGCCATGTGAAAGCGCCTACCAACATGTACTTCCCCCTCCTCCCATTGAGATCATCGCCAAGGCGGAAGGGGCCCCTGACAAACCAAACAATCTTTTCGAAATGGAGTATGGCCTGCTGCCACATGCTCTTTCCATGATAGAGCTCGAAACTTCACAGTGCCCTTCATTGGACCAAGCTGCAGCGCTGTTGCAATCGCCCTCATCATCAAAGGTGGCCATCTTGACAAAGACTTAGTCTTCAGAGATTTGAGCCTTGGTTTTCCCTTCTACACCTCTTGGTTCACCACGTTGGCCTGGTAGTGGTACTTGAAGAAGTAGATTTCCGCCGATCGTTGTGGGCTTTGTTGCAGGGGCTGCAAACTCGGATTGGTTGAAGGTCTGCACATTGAGGTTGTAGATCTTGGATAGTTCCTTCCAGATCGAAGTTCTCCAGTAGTACCCACCTCAGGCATTTGGGCCAAATCGGCCAGGCAAAGGTGGTTGGAGCAGGTTCTCCATGAGCCCTTCTCACTTCTTCGCTGATCACGTAGAGGAGCATGAAGCGAAGCATAAGGACATCGTCCAAGAAACCCTGGTCGTTTTCAGCTTGAGTCAAGTCATCCAAGCCATGTTCGGCTCCATTCCAAGCTCGAAGTGGTCGAGGCATTTTCAGGCCATTCACGGGAAGATGACGTAGCATAGACCTCGTCCATCCTCGTCCTGCATGGTGGGCCACCAATCCAGCCCTTGCACAGGCCATCGAGAGCCAATCTCAGTAGCACCGGATATGCTTGACCTTCAGGAGACAGATCTCGTTCAGGCCTTTCGTGAAAAAGATCAAGTTCACACATGAGGCGTTTGTCACCTCCAACTTCATGGAACGCCCGCTTCAGAGTGTAGCCAGCTTCTTCTCCCGAAAAGAGATGAACCAAGACCCCATTTCTCCCCCATAGTTTTCTCATCCTACGATTTCCCAAAGGTTTGAGGTCACCGGCAGGAACTTCAATCAGGGCCTTCTTGATGTCGTTGGGAAGCCCTGCAAAAACTGGATGTTCATGGACCAGACGTTGGATCCACTGCAGCTCGGTCTGTGAGGTTACACCCATGCCCCGGCAATGGATTCAATCTCGGCAATCAACTTCAGGGCAAGGTCGTGGTCAACCATTGGGCAGCCATCTTTGATGTGGACCTCCAGCTCGCCATGTTTTGGATGAACGACTCGAAGTTCTTCACCAGACCATTGGATGCTACATTTCAGTGATGTGGCAAGAATGCCCATAGGCACAATCGGCTCGGCAGTCTCCTCACCGATGATCACACCAGTTGGTGAGAGGTGCATTGTCACCTGTTGTTCTCCTGCCAAAGTGACTTGTACTTGAGGTAGATGAGCGACTTGTTCGCCTTTTCATCGTGCTCGAAGAGGGTGTGTAGCACCACTGTCAAGAAGGCCACAAGCTTTGGAGCACCCAAGTCTGGACAACCTGAAGGGGCGCATCGTCGCCTTCTTGAGCTCATCCAACTGTTTCTGAAGCTGAGTCATTTTGTCCTCAGTGGTCTTTGGGCTGACATACTTCTCCTTTGACTCCTTTGGGTCTGAATGTTGGAGCGTTTTAAGCATTCGGTTGGCCTCGTCGATCAAGACCTTCATTGTGTCTTTTCCAGCACCAGCTTGATCGGTGCATAGTGGGTTCCTCAGGCTTCTCAGGAGTAGCCGGAGATGTGGTCGCCTTGCCGTCCTTGTCAATTTACTTGGCGTTGACTTTCGCTGCTTTGGGCTTCGCATCTTCAGATCGAGGACATGTTGGGGGCAAAGTGCCCTTTTGAACCACAAGTCCAACATCGTTTTTGACCATCTAGGTTGTGAAGATATTGGCAGCTTTTTCCACGTTTGCAGCCAGAGTCGGTGTTGAAGAAACGACATGGCCTCTTTTTCTGCTCTGACTCCTCAGTTTGTTTCGAAGATGTCTTTGACGAATCCTCGCTTTGTAGGTCTCCTCAAACTTTCGTAGCTTTGGTGGTTGGTCAGCAGGATGATCACGTTTCTTTGCCTGCTGACCCATTTGCTCCAGCTCAGCCAGCAATGTTCACTGTATTGGCTAACCGTTGCATGAGTTGGGACCGTGTCCACCAAGAGGCTGTTTCTGGCCAAGGACCAAGGAGAGTCTGAAGCTGAGCTCGGGAAAGGACTGGACGATCTTCTTCATGATGCGGCTCAGTCCACGCATGAGGATGGAAGCATCCGGAATTGCCACACCAACTTCGGTTGCTCTTCTTTTCCACCTGATCCACTTTCGGCGCTGGGAAATCGCTCCTGCCACTGAAGAGCATTCTTGCGGACTCTCAAGGGCAAACAGGATGGCACTCCTTTCAGTCAGTCCACCAGGCTGGTAGGACAACATCGCTTTCGAAACAATGCCAAGAGCGCTCACTGATTTCGAGCTGATCACCTCCTCCTTCAACTGCTCCGGCAATGCGGCCATCAACAATGATGCAGCACGCCTTTCAAGTCTCCCCCACTTCCTTTGCTTCAAGGCGTCCGGAAGAGCTGGTTGATGAGATAGTCGTTGAATGGGGGTCATGTTCATATGGGCCTGGTACCATTCTTTGGCGGTGTCCAGGGTCAAATCCCACCATTGTTCACTCGTGGGGCTGAGGTCACTCATGTAGGTGTGGAGGCATGTGACCAATCACCATAGTCGATTGGAGCAGTTTCAACATTCCATTCTGGTAGTCGTGGAAGTTCAGGCGAGTACCTCACCACCTCTGACTCCTCCTTTTGATCTTCCTTTCCTTCTAGGATCTGCTTCTGCATGCTCTGCATACCTTGGACGATCTTGAGAAGGAGCTGCATAGTTTGGGCCTCAGTGGTGGCCCCGGGACTTGCTGGCGCTCTTGCCCATCCTCTTTCCCCAGTTCTTCATCGCTGCTTTGCGACTGATCGGATTGTTCATTGCTGGAAGCAGATCTTGAAAGGCTTGCCGGACTCTGGTCCCTTCCTCAACCCCAAAACCTTGCCGGGATTCTACCCCATCCTCCTTTTGAAGACCATGTTGACCCATAGTCCCTTCTTTCACTTTTTTCTTGTTGATGGAGCTCCCCAAACCAAGCCTTTGATCTTGCCGGGTCACTACCCCATCCTCCTTACTTTGATTGACCACCGCAACGGAGACCTTTGAATCTTCCCTTTTTCTGAGGATCGATCTTCTTCAGGGGTCCCATATTGCGATGTTTCTTTTCCAGCTTCTACTGGTTCTTGTCGTAAACGCACGTTTTCACTATGCGATGCCCTCAACTGAAGTCCAAGTTGCTCGATCATCACTTCCATGTGAGCTCGCCATTCCAATTCTCGTTGACGTGCCTCTTGGAAGTGGTCCAGTCCAGGTAGAAGACCTTGAAGGAAACCTGGTATTCGAGAAAGATCACTTCCCACATTTGGTTCCCTTGTCAAAGGCAATAGCGATGATGAGTTCCGGGGATCAGTTGCTCGAGCTATCTGTTCAGGTGTGAACAAAGGAGCTGATGTTCCACTCGCTGGACCAAAGGAGACAGGCGGCCCATTTGGAACCCTGGACAACTGACCTTTTCCATCATGCTCATCCTTCCTCTCACTATCTTCATTTGTTTTCAAAGATCACTATCTTCATTTGTTTTCAAAGACATCACGTTGGGTTGCAACTGGTCGGGTGTTCCTAGCATTTTTTGTGCACCTGGACTTTCTCTAGAGACTCCTCTTCTAGGCTACTAACCCTTCTGTCACTCACCGGAACAAGCTCCTGGCCAACTATTGCCAGCTCCAACCTCTCCTCTCGCTCCTCTGCAGCTCGGCCGCCATCAGAGCCATCTGCAGCGCACACCACTGCAGCGCCCGCTTCAGCGCCCGCTTCAGCGCCGCCATCAGCGCCATCTGCAGCGCACACCACCGTAGCACCAGCTGTGCTTTCATCCGCTGCCGGTGAACCAGCCATGCTTCGACGGCGCCGATCCATCGGTTCTATGGACGCTCTAGGTGTTTGTTGAGGCTGTTTTTTGGGTAGATCCTTTAAAGGGGCTCATAACCTATGGGAATCCAAATCGCCCTGAACCACAAAACCAAATCAAAAACACTCAAACCAAATCCCCAAAACAACACCTTCACTTCACCCACAATAAACCCCAAGTTGCGACTGCCAGCTCCACGCTGGCTTTTTCCTTCCATCGAAGGCTCGAAAAGGGCTGCGATGTGCAGCGAGTTTGTGACCTGACAGGCGGTCCATGAAGTTACACTTCTTGATTTGCGCATGGAAAATTGAAAGGGTCCTTATAGGGCTTCATGCTATTCGCACTTTTAACATGTTTGCTTCCAAATTTGCTTTGCGCCACAACGGCGTGCAATTGTTCATCTCTCATCTACCCAGATGGCTCCGCACCCGCCGCTTTAGCGAGCCTACTTTTCGACCCTCCGGAGCCACAAACCATTGGAAAAACAAAGCGTTTTGCGACTTGTTTACCTTTTCGCCTTTTCGCGCACCTGCATCTTCTTTCTTCTGACTCTTTCTTTTCTTTGACCTTTTTTCTTCTTCTTTTTTTTGACTCTTCCCACCTCTGCTTTTTCATCTGCCCATATTGTCGGAAGTTTGACTTTTAAACTTCCTTCCATTCCATATATATATATATCCTATATGGACAACACATATTTATGCTATAGTATGCATCCTTACATATGTAGATAATAATCCTGATATATGTATATATATATACACGTATATTTAGACAATATAGATCAATACTAAATAGATATGTATAGGTAGATGCAGATATAAATACAGCGGAAATCTTTGTAAGGAAAGGGAGAGGAAAGGAAGAGGAACGGAAGAGGAACGGAAGAGGAAAGAAAGAGGAAAGGAAGCGGAAAGGAAGAGGAAAGGAAGAGGAAAGGAAGAGGAAAGGAAGAGGAAAGGAATAGGAAGAGGAATAGGAAGGGAAAAGGAAGGGAAAAGGAAAGGAAGAGGAAAGGAAGAGGAAAGGTGAAAGGAGAGATTAAAAGGGTCTATCTGTGGTCTAGGGCAAAGGGGTTATCGCTAAATTTGCATCTTGCATGTATACAACAACTATGTGTAAAACAAATTCGGATGTGGACATCATGCACAATTGTAGGTATCGCTTTTGGGGGGGCCTATCACTATACACTGTGTTTGGTACACTTTCCAAACGAAAAATTGCACTCCCTACTAAAATGGTCTGCCAGAATTTTAACTACCCATCATATGACATGATATACTTGAAACCAAACTAGGGGGTCATTCAGGGGATTGATTTGAGGGAACAAGAGCTGCAGGAAATCTCGGCGTTTACCCTAAAGCAAATAAGTTTGGTGATTGGTGCAATGCTTTTCTTGTAAACCAATGCCGGGAATCGTCCATTTGATGTCAAACATCGGAAAGGTTTGGAGATGTGATTCTCAAACTAATTCAAACTATGCATTTTTTGAGAAAGGTTTACCAATGGGATATTAACATAGACCACACCACAAATAGAAATAGAATGCGTTTCTCGTATATATGTTGTCAGACCTTGACCGCAGATTCTCACAACGCTTCAAGGAGGATGGTCTTAACTTGGCCCCAATTCATGGTTTGGAATTCCCATGTTTTCTGCTTTTTCTTTGCCCAAACTCCATGGGTTTTCTATGGTTTTCTTTGACCCTGGACTTGCGGCTTCAACTTCATAACTCCAAATTTCTGCTGTTTGCTTTGAATCTCACTTGGGTTTGTCTCTCATGGTTTGGAGCCTTGTTTTCTCCATTGAAACTGACATTTGGAAGGCATACCCAGATTTTCAGCGGAAAACGCAGCATACACCATATGCATCTCTCTCTCTCTATATATATATATGCATAGCAAATTCCTCTGCTTACCCATATTATCAACTTATCAACCTATAACCAATTCCATTTCCAGTGGTCCACCTGCGATTCGCGGCCCTGGTCGCAAGCCGCACCTGCGCCTTCAGCTCCCTGAAGGCCGCCGTATCTCGACTCAGTGTGGCCGCCTCCTCCACGTCTTCATCTTCCTCAGGGCCGGCGATGAAACGGTTCTGTGGGCAAACACATGGTGATTTAAGATGATTTAACCATCAAATATGGGAATTAACCATCCTAAATGGTGGTCTAATGGAATATTGCTAGGAATGTCAAGAATGTAAAGTGGGCAACCCAATGCCATAATGGGAAAATACAATGGGATATATGTTGTATATACATATATATATATATATAACCAGCAATGATGGAATACACACATATTATATACATATATAATACTAATAGCGGTTTCTAATTTAGAATGGTTAATCAGGATGAGTAATTGGTATATCATTGCCAACAACCATGTTTTTCTTTTAATAGATATATGAATGATATATGATATAACCAAATAGTGGATATAATGTGGCAAATCTATTGCCATAAACAACTGCCATTTGGCGATTGTTTATGTGCCACCCAAAACAAATGGGATTTTTGGGGTGGTTTATGATTTATGATGATTTGTCAAATTGGGTTTACCCCAAGTCATAGAATGGATACCTGGAAATCTGGAGGGCAAAATAAGTCATCTGCTTGGCATTCTCTGCAAACGTATCTATTCTTTTTGGGGACCTGAAATGGGCATATGAGGAATCGTGATAATTATGGCCATTGTATATAGTCTATAATTTGTAGTTGGGAAACTGATGATCACTGATCGGTGAAAGGATCACTTAGAGCACCGGAAAGTGGATCACTTAGAGCACCGGATCACTTAGAGCACCACGGGATCACTTAGAGCACCAAAAAAGTAGATCACTTAGAGCACCAGGGAATGAGACCTTTAGGGTTTGACTTGGGGACACGGGGCTGGGACATGGGGTGTTTAGGGGACCAGCATGGTGGAATGAGACCTTTAGGGTTTGACTTGGGGACACGGGGCTGGGACACGGGGTGGGTTTAGGGGACCGGCATGGTGGTTTGATTACATTGGAGCACCAGAGAGTGAGACCTTTAGGGTTTGATTTGGGGACATCGGGCTGGGACATGGAGGGGGTTTAGGGGACCAGCATGGTGGAATGAGACCTTTAGGGTTTGACTTGGGGACGCGGGGCTGGGACACGGGGTGGGTTTAGGGGACCAGCATGGTGGTTTGATTACATTGGAGCACCAGAGAATGAGACCTTTAGGGTTTGACTTGGGGACATGGGGCTGGGACATGGGGGGGGTTTAGGGGACCAGCATGGTGGATTACATTAGAGCACCAGAGAATGAAAGCTTTTAGACGTTTCATATCACTTTGAGGTCTAGAACGCCTGCAGCGACATAAGAATGGTCTTCTGATCAGAACCTTCAATAATTAATTCCAAACGAGGTCAACATGTCAATTCGATGGTTTGCCTCCTTGTACTCACAAAACTATCAGAAATGGGTGAAAAATCAGTCCCATTCATGCGTCCCGCGGTTCCACACCAGCCCTGGATTGCCATGCTGACATGCATGCTCTATGTGCATATGTCTGTGTATGCATCCCTGTGTATAAGTGCATGCATGGCACACTGCTTGCATGCGTCCATGATCATCCACGCATGTATTTCTGTCTGTCTGTCTGTCTGTCTGTCTGTCTGTGTGTAACATCTGAATAGATGTAAAACTTATTTCTCTTTTTTCTTCCTTCCGTCCTCTCCCCTTCTAATAATAGTTAATAGTAATAATAATAATAATGCAGGGGGACAGAGCTCTCTGATGCTACTCTGTCTAACGAAGCTATGCATCAGAGAGGGAAGCATCCATTGGCCATGGATGTGTACCTGCAAACATGTCTAATGGTCTAGGCTGGTTTGCACGTTACAGGACTCAGTTCCTGACGGATCACTACAATGATCCATTCTTGTCTAGTGTGATTCCTATGGTGACTCCGACAAGGTGCCGTAGGGCCAATTGAGGCAACCCTGTTTAGGGTGAATGTCGACTGACGTGACTTCCGAATTCACACATTTTAATTTGGTAATTCGTTTAAGTAAAGTGAAACAGTTGGCCTTACGGTTCTGCACCATTTTTATGATGTCCCGCTGGTCCTTTGGTCCCAGGGTTCCTCGCCGAATGCTTGCCTATCAGAGCGCAGCCGTTCTGAACTTCCTGAAACCTCGTTTTTTACTGCAGTTTTGCTTTCACAGTGACAGATTACTCATGACATGACATGAACGACAGGCAGGCACACGACTTTCAGGTGTGGTCTTTTTTCTTTTGATGGTTGTCTGGTGAGGTGAAACATGTTGTGCACCTAATTCGATGGAACTTGAAAG
>Ga0126342_10002057_pt1 | contig 30447 bp, 24 predicted proteins | sample Cyp1metagenome_FD_92528 | JGI IMG/M metagenome (GOLD analysis project Ga0126342, IMG submission 92528) | Coral microbial communities from Lord Howe Island, Old Settlement Bay, Australia - Cyphastrea 1 metagenome | ecosystem: Host-associated > Invertebrates > Cnidaria > Coral ...
GACGTGATCTTGTTCGATTAAGTCTTCTTATTCAAAACTTTTTTTTTCTCAAAATTTCTCTTTTTCCCATGTTTTCTCATATTTTCCCATGTTTTCCCATGTTTTCCCATGTTTTCTCATTTTGAAACTCTTTATAACTCAAAATCTCTCAATATAACTCTTGAAAAAACCTACCCTATCCAGAACCCACCTAGGTCAAGGTAGCACATTACAATTGGTGACTATTGCTGTAGTACCGTAGATGGATGAAATATTCAAACCAATTCTGTCCAGTACAACCCCCTTGCCCCCAAAGTTCAATGTTAATGTAACCTGAAGTGCCTTAGGCCCAATGGACGAAAGAAATCAAACCCCTAACATCACGTTTGTTAACACGTGCGCTGAAACATTGAGATTTTGGGGTGCGGGGGTTCAACATGTTGAATATCTTGTCCACTGTAGGGTTTACTGTAATAAACCCACCTTAAAGATACCCAGTATTGCATGGCTGACCATATCCCATGTGCCCATGTTTTGACGATAGCACATATGGAACATATGAGTCATCTTCACATCACAAAGACCTGTTTGACTGGTCTGGCCAAAATCCCAGAGTTGGATGATGGAAAACACGTACAGGTAAACCTGCTTATATTTGCAAAGTGGGCCCCCCTAGATAGCTAAGTTGGTTTATAAATCCAATAACTACGTTGAAAGTACTTACCAGGTAGTGCCCGGCCCGCGCCGGGGTGGAAGTTTCGATCAAATGTACTTACTATAGGAAGCAAATGGCCTATGGGAAAATGTTTGAGATGCAGAAGCAAGGGAGTGTTGAAGGTGCAGCAATGCATGAAAAGATCCATGCACAACTGACTGAATAAACCAATGAACCAACAAAAGACTGAACCAATGAATAAGTGAATCAATGAAGCAATGAATCGGCAAATCAATGACTCCCTCAAGCAATGAATCAATGAACCAACAAACATCAATGGGGGGGCCGGACACTGATGGTTATTAAAAAAACTGCCGGGCTTTCCTGCACATGTTCCTTCAAACGAACCTAGTGACAAACCTGATTGTTTCTCCACCAGTGCCGCAGTTCCGCTGTTTTTCGGCCCTCCAAATTCGTGGCTTCAGCCTGCCTTCCAGCACAGGGCAGTTGCCTACATTTCCCATTAGGAGATCATTTGCAAGTGCTGTACTTGTATCATTTTGTATCAATTCTCTTTTGTATTCATGTGTAAATATATATATATATGTCACGTTGATGTATTTATATACGTATGTGATGTTTATATATATATATATGAGTAACCCAATTTTGCAAGCCAACAGCAGTAAGGGTCCCAGAGATCCACGGGTCCATGCCTTTTTGATTGCTTAGGATTAAATCGACAAAACTAATGGTTGAACATACTGGACAATGTTCATTTCGAAGGTCTCTATATGGCAAAGTATCAATTGTTGGGGAGAACCACCACAATTCATCAACAAACGCTTATGAATCTTTGACGTTACCTGACGAGCTTGTTGTCCCAAACTTTGTGACCTTGTGTTGAATTGGATGAAACACCAGCCAGAGATTAGAAGTTGCTGCGATTAAAAGCATAAGATGACATTGATCTAAGACTGCCCTGGCTGTTTGGAAGCCCTGTTGAGCTTCAAGGTGTTTCGCAGATTTGAAATTTCGGTTCCTGTGCCGTGCACAAACGGAGCCTGTTAGGATTTGTAGAAAGTTATCGCCAGAGTTCTACAAGCTCATCCCAGCGGACTGGTTAGTTTCTTGATTTTCGTGTTTTTTTTTTGGTGTGGTTTGTCAAATGATAATGACTGCCACTGGGTTTCTCATTTAACCTTGCGAAGTTTATTTTGAATATTGGTTGTTTTCGAAGTGTAAATTCTCTCCCTACACATGCAATCTAATCCACGCAGGTAGCCTCCACGGTTTGATGCGTAGGAAATTCAGACAGTGAAGGGAAACAAAAGCGACATCCGACCTGGGTATTAGTTTGTCGAGATGGGGGACATATCCTGCGTAGACATTTGTCATACATTTGTCAGTCCCTGCCAAAATGATTTGGAGCTCGACTTTGCCCATCGTTGCTCAATCCATGGATATATCCTGTATACTGCCCTGCAGCAGTGACATCTAGCATTGAATCATGCAGAATCGTTAAAAAACGTTTATGTTTGTGTACTGGCTCGAGTCCTTACCAAGCTACAAAACATGTCACTGCCTTCCGTTACCCACTCCAACTCCATGGATCAAATTCATGTATGGCTATAGATATTGGTATGGGCCGAACATTTATTAGGTCCAATGTGATTCCCTATGATTTGAAGCTGGTGACATTATGATTGTACTTACACCGGAACATCCATACATTGGACATCGAGGCTAAGTACTTGGTCTGTTCAAATAACTACCAGGCACCTTGCCACCCCATTTTATTCCCGGGTTTGCCCACTCCATTCTGGTCGCTAAAATGGGATGTTCCAGCCTCACCCCAACCTACCCCAACTATCCAAGGGCCATAACGACCATGAAATTGCAATGTTCATTTTACCGTTTTGTTTTTTTTGAGCTTCCCTAAGGCATTGATCTTGTTAAAGGAACTGTCCAGACGGCCACTGAACTTGTATGGCGTAAAGAGCGCTTCGAGCGTTCTTGAAGTGTTTGGGGCGCGGCGTGGAATGATGGACCCGCAGAGTTGTTTCAAGTCGAAGAACAGTTTCATCCTGACCCTTTTTACGATCCAAAAAATCGCCAGGATTCCATCATATTCCATGTTTTGTGCCCAGCAACCTTCGGTGAGAAGACAAGAAAAGTCAAGGTGTGAGCTGCCAGCTACTGCGACATGCGAAATGCGAACTTTCGGAACAGAAACCACTGCAATAGAGATCTGGCAGGTCAACGAAAATACATGAACATGGTTAAACATGACTAGTCTTTATTTCAGCGATATATATCCTCAACATATTTCCTGGTTGGTGGTTTGGAACATGTTTGTTTTTCCATATATTGGGAATAATCATCCCAACTGACTTTCATATTTTTCAGAGGGGTTGAAACCACCAACCAGTTTCAAAATGGGAAAATTCATGATGTAAACCATAGGATTTTCTGGTGCCCAGGGGTTCGCCTGGTTTTTGAAAGGATGAAGTCAGCATCTCCCTAAAACATAAATGTTTACAGTGCCCCAAAAAAAAGGATCGAAAAGGTTCAACTGATGTACTCTTTTAGATTGTGTGTTCTATTTTTCTCGGCATCTTTCAAAAAAAATGTTGTTTTAGATTCGCAGCTTTCAGAGACCGTCCTGCCGTTTCTTATAAGAGACTTGAGCCGCGCAATGTAGCCGGGTTATTTTGGTCCAGTTTGCATGTTGATCTTTTTTGGTATCTGAGAATAGATGGACTTCAGCGGACTAGTCATTCTAAGGGCACGCCAGTTTTCTGCCATATTCAAAGCCCTTGGGTCAAGTGCACAGCAGGTGCAGATGATGTCCAACTGGCATGGAAGGCTTTAGGAGGCCCTTTTCATAGCCGGGGCCAGTTGTGGAACCTGTCTAAAAAGAGGTTGTGGGGTCCAGGAGAATTGGATATAGATGGGAGTTTATCAATCAAGAATGAATATGTGTGTATCCATATTTATATATATATTTATATTTATATTATTATTATTTATATATTTATACATATTTATTTATATTTGTATTGATATTGGTAGTTGCAGTTGTAAATTAGTTTTATATAGTTCCAAACAAAGTTATACATTTTAATTTTAATTATATAGATGTATGTATATATATATTACATTTACAACCATTATATATATATATATGTATTTGCTTGTAGATATATATATATATATATATATAAAAGTCGATGCTACAGCCAATCAATCTAATCTCATTTTTTCCAAGAAACATGGCAGTAGAACTACCCGATTTGTGGGGAGATACAGTAACTCATGAAATCCTGAAAAACATGGGGATAAAGAACCCATATTTCTTTGATGGCTTCACATTGTTTTTATTTACGGTCCGACAAGTGGGATGATGATCCCCATTGACCTTTTCCCCACTTGCCACCTGTGGGCTTCGCCTGGGCCCGAAACCTGTCACGAGCTATCGGAATAGATGCCAGATAGAATGCCAGAAAGAATATCGAAACAGATGCCATCTAGAATGAATGCCAGATAGAATACCAGAAAAAATGTCAGAAATTTTGCCAGCAAGTATGTCAGACAGAATGTTTGAGTTTACGCCAGAAAGAATGCCAGACAGAATGTCAGAGTATATGCCAGAAAGCATGTCAGATAGAATGTCAGACTAGATATGCCATATATACTTCCAGATAGTATGTCAGAAACTATGTCAGAATGGAGTGTCCGGGTGGGGATCACTCGAAGTAAGGTATTTTACATTTTGCTCATGCCTTCAAACCACCAAGTAGTAACGACATGTTAAAACTAGATGGATATCTTTTGATTTCCTAGCACACATGTTGGCAAGCGACGTGTGGCCTTGTGATTTGGAAGGCAAACGTTGGCAAATGTTGCTTCATACAGTATTTAATTGCTTTTGGGCATCCATTTCCATAGTAAAGTGTTTATTCTACAGCTTCACAAGGTTCCAAGCTTCAAAAGGTTTTCAGAAGGCTTTTGGTTTCCAGCCAGGGTAGCAAGGCTTTAAGATTGCAAGAGGCCAGGTTCGGGGTTCCAAGAGTCCATAACTCTGGAGCTTCATAGTTCCAACGCTTCAAGCTCCCTGGTTCCAAGATTCCATGGACCAAGGTATCCATACTATGCGAGTCCCAAAATTTAACATACACTCCGGTAATTCAACATAGCAAAGGAAAAACCTAATTCAATTATGTTATCACTGTACTATAAGCAGATCATCTACAAAGGGGTCATTTTCCAGATTGACATGAAATATCATTTAGAGAACTGGATGATGGGACAATGAACAGAAAATCCTATATTCATATTTAAGTATTTTTTCCTGCAGCTTTTCCCAAGACAAATCCTTGAAAGAACATCTCATCCCCACCCCAATTTGAAATTCTGAAAAACATCATCTACCCTTTGGTAAACTAACATAACTATGGAAAATCACAATTTATCATGGGAAAATCCACTATTTCTATGGCCATTTTCAATAGCTATGTTAGTCATTACCAGAGGGTAATCTTATGCAAACCTTGTTTGCTAGCTGAACTATGGCCAAAAACATCCCCATTTCTGATGGCTTTCGAGTCATCCTTTCGAGTTGACGTTCGCGAGGTTTGGATGATCCAACAGTGGTGCTGACGACCTCAGGGACGTCGCCTAGTGACACATTGGTGAAACCGTGGGAATGGACAGCGTGGCAATTAACAATTGGCAATGAACAAGTGAAATTACATTAGTGAAATTAGTACAGAAAGTGATATAGCAAACATGGGGTTTAATTAACAAAAACAAGTTTTATAATCGGAAACATGAGTGATAATAGGTGATAACTGACATGTAATACAATAGTACTGGTATATATTTGTTAATACGTGATCATCGATTCGAACATGGTTGTAACAAAAAACCCCAAAAAAGTGGTAGGTTGGCGTCCCTTGGATTTTGCCTTAAAGCCACGGATTGTTTAATGGTCAATGACCCAGCTATGATTCGTTGGCTCACCAAGGCCGGACGTTGCCGCTGTCTTGCGACCCCAAGACTTGCCAGCTGGGGAGCCTGTCCCAAAATGGGGATACTGTACCCCATGCAAGACATGGATGACTATTTTATAGCATTTTTGTATTGAAACCTATGGTGACTTGGGGCTACCACTATTTTAGGAAACCTCGATATGAACGAATATGTGGGGATCTAAATGGATACTAATTGAATCTAATTGATAAATGATTGTTGGGTGGTGATTAGTTGTGGGATTATACTGACTTATTGATCTAATATACACTGTGGGGCCTCCCAGTTATAAGTTGGCTTGCCCCATTAACCATAGTCATAGTCATAGGTATCATAAACCATAGTTATTGGAGTTGTGTTCACCAACTTGGCTATCTGGGGGGGCACTCGTTTGTGTGTATATATATATACAGTATATACTATATATTGGGGACTGTCGGGATCCGTTGCTGTATAGCACAATTCCGTTATTCAGCAATTTTTGCCGGAGAGCCTTTGGCAATGTTACAGTTACAACTTGCGAGCTGGAAACCATGGCCCATTTAGTGTGATGATTTGCCTGGTAATAGAAATGGTGATTTCCCATGGCAAACTGTATTTTTACTAGAGGGTATGTCTTGGACAAAGCCTGCAACCATGAACAGTGAGCACCAGCAATTTCTTTGGTACGGGTTTCCGTTCTCAACCTTCATTGCCCACTGCTAGTGCGTGGACGTTACTTCGAAAATATATCGATGAAATCAACCCTAGTGAACCTAGTCCTACACGAATTTACTTGCTTTGGGAGCCCTTTCCTGTGGGATTCAATGAGCACAAATGCCTCCGAACTAAAATCACAAAGCCAGGAAATCTCAACAAGAGAAAGGCATGTGGAACTGATTTTTTGTTTGGAGAACACACTGGAGAAACTGTTTGATTAAGTGTCCCACCTGTTGAGAACAAACTGTCTTGGGTGCCATTTGGTTTCCTTCTTTGTTTCAGCTCAGTGCAGGACCAACCCTAGTTTTCTCGGAAGATCTGTTATTATATTGTTTTTGTTCACTTTGGACGTTATTTAAAAAAAAAACGTGAACTTTAACCTGCAACCCCACACAAACAGAAATACAAGCTTGTTTGGTGGAACAACCATTTATTACATAGGGATTCATGAGTGGCAAACAGAAAGAACCAACCATTGATTTCCGGTTGGTTGGGGTTCCAGCTAGTTAACATCATCACTTGGCTAATCAATCTCAGGTAGAAATCATCCAGAACCGTTCCATTTCTTCAGGTGGTTCAGCACAGTTTGGGCCCTAGTTGCTGCCTGGTATTCGGTTTTGGCAAGGTCGATATATTTCATTTTGACAAGAAAATCCAAGAATCTGGCGAAATATGTTGTTCGAAAAACAAATTTTCCAGGCTAAACTTGGCTAAACATCAAATTTCACACGCCTTTGGTCATTCTTTGGTCATTTTGCTCTAAGATTTCTTTTGACTTGGACAGAAACATTGATTTTTCACCCTTGGAACCCTGGAAGTTCCAAGGGTGTTCCATCTTCGGAGTCACCTTTTTTCGGTCTTTTTTGGAACCCGTGTGCGGGTTCGTCAATGCTATGAATGACACCTAAAACTTAACATGCCTTGAACAAATATTGGGATATAGTTTGTATATCATATATATATATATATATATATATATATATATATATTTCTATCATATATAATATGTTCATATATATATATTTATACTTATAAATATGTAATTATATATAAATATATCAAAACCTATGAATCTCCATATTTGGGAGAGATGAAGCTATGTTGCTGTGAGAGCACCAGGCTTTTGTGCCATATGTGGGTCCACCAGCTGGGACGGTATTGAGCTAGGACAAAACGGCCAGGAAGTGAGTTGTGGCCATTTGGGAAGCATGTGGTTCCAAGGATAGCTGCAAAAAGAAAGCATTGTGATCTAGGCTGCCACGGGGTTTGCCTCAGCTTGAAGATTTTTGAAGCTGGATACAACATAGCCTCGACAAGGGGGTCCTTCCAAGGCAAAGAGATTACAATTTGCATCATTTTGCAATTCGAAGGCAGGCCTTTGAAATCGCTGCCATGATGCCATTATCTAAAAACATTTCAGTCAACATCCATGGCTAAGTTGGTTTATAACTAGAATGAAGCCATGGTTAATGCTAGATACGACATGATACAACCCTAGTTCGATGGATTTTACAATCCAACTTGCAACTGGGTGGGCACCACACTGTAGGTAGTACAATCCCCCAACTGATCATCACCCAATCATAATCAATATCAACGAATATCAATGATATCCATTCAAATCTCATTCTATTCATTACAAGTTGGCATATGACATTGGAGTATCATGTCATGAATGTATCAATGTACAAATATCCAATATCAATGTATCATAAACCATAGTGAAATTGGAGTTACGTTCCCTACATTGAACCAGATTTTGCACCAACGGCCCAACGGCCATGGCACGTCTCTCCTGGGCCGCCGAACTGGCGCCAGCCATGGCGCGGGCCGTGGCGTCGTCGAACCGCGGGCCGGGCTTGTCGGATACGGAGGTGTGGCTTGGGGCTGAAAAAGAGGAAAAAGGGGGATTTAACCATCAAACATGGGGATTTTACTTCGAACAAGTTGTGATTTAATGACATGACACACCAAGAAAGATGGTGATTTTATGGGATTTGACATGATTTGATCAATTTACCTTGGGGTAAACATACAGAGAAATGTGGAAAACCCATGGGGAAACCCTTGGACAAGGACCTGTAAGTCATTGGTTTCCAACAGGTTTTAATATGCTAGGAGGGTAAGCATGAATGAAAAAATCAGGATTAGCCTCCGGTAATTTCAGAGGTTGCGAACTGGTATAGATGGCCCAGTGTGATGATTTACCTGTCAAAAATAGTGATGTTCCGTAGCTATGTAAGAAATTACTAGTTATATACTCGAGGGTGAATGGGCTTATGAGGATAGGGTTCATGGGATGCAACGATCAGCCATGAGACTTAATGGGATGGAACGCCCTTAAATGTCCTGGTCCATGGTGATTGAATCAGCAAATTGGCGGGTTAAAAAAACTTGTGGCTTCCGCAATGATTAATGAACCCAGTATGGGTTTATGACGGCAAAAGCTCACCAGCAATAACGAAACACTATCTTGGAAACCATGGGGTTTCACCTCCTAATGTTGCAGCGGAGCATCATCTAAAATGAGGGTTTATGAAAAGCCTGTTAACCACCAACAGCCAAACAATAAAACAATAAGGCCAAATCTGAAGCATCTATGACTCCCATTCCCATAGCAAATATCGGTAAATCGTTAGACTGATTTGAGGGAACTTCCAGAGCAAACCTTGGTTTGAAGCCCCAAATGGAGGGGGTTCCGGTCAAAAATCTCTTTACAGTACTATCAATTCTTGGAGGAAGGGACTTAGATAGTTGGATGAACACTAGTTACTAGTTTCTGTCATGACCATTTGAAGCTAGTAGATGGCTACTGTAGGGGGGTATATCCTAAATATCAACCATATCCTAGTTTTGAAGTGGCTGCAGCTTGATTCAGCAGCTTTATCCTGACCTCAGGGGGTCGCAATGGCCCAGAATCTATATAGAAGCGCCACAAGTTGCAGCAGGTCTTTCTTCAGAGAATCTCAGGAAGAACGCAGTCATGTACATTCTGACTCACATTTATACATGGACATGTGATATACATATAGCATGTACTTCTAGACGATACAAACACATACATGTACAGGTAGCAAAACATACAATCGTTCCACGAGCCAGCATCGAACTAGATACCGCTTGCCACGAGCCAAAGCGACTTGGCCCTATGGCAATATCCTGTAAGTTTAGAAAGTTTAGTACCATCAGGCACGTCCAAGAAACACCCCTATTCTCCGCGGGGCGGCGGCACGCTTGTTGTGACGTGGCTTGCTGCTTCTATGCTTCTTGGATGCATGGTCAAGTGAGTCAAGATTTTTCACCACCCAAGGCCGTGTTGAAATCATTGAAAACTTGCCCCATTAGAAGTGGCTTAATCCCTTCCCCCTAATATTAACATATATTAACCACCCCAATAATAAACACCTCAGGTAGTTTTTATTATTAGGTTGTATTTATTACTATATAGGGTTCCCCTAATACTAAACTCACAACCCTAATATAAAAAACTAGTTTGTTCGATTTCCAAATCGATTAGATTTCCTTTTAAAATCAATTAAAATATTTCAAAAAAAATGTTTTCGAAGCTTCCCCATAATAGTAAATTTAAAACTCTAATATAAACAACTATTTTGTTTTATTTCAAGATCGATTAGATTTCCTTTGAAAATATAATCAAAATATTGCTAAAAAATGATTTCAAAGCTTCCCCTAATAGTAAATTTAAAACCCAAATATAAGAAGCTATTTTGTTCTATTTCAAAATCGATTAGATTTCCTTTTAAAGTCTAATTAAAATATTGCCAAATTGGATTTCGAAGCTTCCCCCTAATAGTAAATTAAAAACTCTAATATAAAAAACTGTTTTGTTCTTTTTTTACATCCATTAGACTCTTTGGATGATCTCCTCTTGATTCTGACTCCGTGGGGTTTTGGTCCTCCAGCAACTGGTTAAACACTGATTATTCCAGAGCACCATGAGATGAATACCTGGCAGCGATATCGGAATGAGAAACCTCCCACCTGTACACATGAGTTGTTTATTGAACATGTTGGTTTTCCATGAGTGGATTTAGTGGCCTGACTAGCTTTGCATGCGTGAAAAATTGATTTTTCAATCACCAATAATTCACCAGTGTGAGACCATTCTACTTTGGTCCTCTTCGCAAAATTCAGGGCTTCAAAGAAACCAAGGTGGCATGTAAATCTGGCCAAACTTACCAACCTTATCTCCAGTTGGGGATGGTTATCGGATAAGGGGTTGACCACGTTGGAGGGGAAGCATCAATGAAATAGTGTGATCATATTCTTGAGGCAAGCCCAATATAGCCCAATTATGCAACTTCCATTGGGAAGTCCTTTACTTCCCCGCTGCAGAGCTACTTGGTTTAGCTGTTGTTGGCATGTCCCAGCATTGGATTATAATTATAAGTTATATAAGGCACAAAGTGCAAAAAAACCTTTAATCTGCTGTGGACAACCATGGGTTCCTCCATTTTTCTGGGCAAGTTATAAGGACCTCACTGTGACCGCCTTGGAATGATGCTGAAGATTTTTCCATTGACCCAGATTTGCATCTCATGGAGGATAAAAATCCTCAAGTTATACTATATAGTCAATGGCCATTTCAGGAACCTAAATTGCAGGTACCTACCATATATAAGGCCTATATAAGGCCTATGTAAGGGAATATCCCCACAAAATATGCCCTTATATGGTACAGTACCTCCATTTTAGGATCCTGGAATTCCCATTGATATAGTATCAATTTTAAATAATGGCTAGTAAGGGGAATTTTCCCAGTATAGCCGTATTTCACCGTATTTCAAGTTAGTGAGCTATTGTAATTTCCTCTGATCTTTTTGGGGCTTGCTGTAGTCCAACAAGCATTGGATTTGTCTCCCCAGCCTGACCAACCCAGGCAACTCACGCCATGAGCGAAGAGCCTGCAGCACCCGCAGCGCCGGGCTGCCCCTGTGGCGCTTGCTCCGTTGCGTGGATGAGTGATTGGCTGGGTGCTTAAAGGAATGAGCAACCCATGAAAGATCAGCAGATCTACTACAGTTGTGGCCAGAAGTACCAGTGACGTTTAAGGTTATTTCTCTGGGGTTATTATCATTCCTTTTTATGGGGTGACAAGAACTGACTTGTAAATAATTGGTATTTTGAGCACTGAAATTTATGATTGTGAAACCATATGCACACAGTATGGCCAAGACTGCAACATGCTCAATCCCAACCCTTCTATATATATATATTACTTTGATAATGCACCCCAACAGGAAAGCCAGAGTGTATTGCATCCATTCGTTTCTGGGAGACAACATTTGTGCACAGGGTCTTCAAAATCAGCTCATGCCCATCCCTACACGGCAGATCAACTGATGGGAACAGCAGTGGGACCAACGTGCCAACCAAAAACATACGAGTTCATCGGTTGAACACGAGAAGATTGCCAACAATGCTGATTGTCACTGGAGTTTGAGAGAAAAATTGCAGCAATCCCATGTTGCTGTTTTTGTTTAAGAGCGTAAAATAATGTATAATACATATAGAGGTTTTCTGTTGAGATTCCATCATGTAGTGACCTACACACCGAAGCCCTTGATTTCACGAGGGCCCCATAGTCGTCAACAGTGCTTCAAGGCATCTTACCTCGAAATTGCGTCGGCCCTTTCAATCAGAAATTATGCAATCTGATAGGAAAAAAACCAATGGAGGAGATGCAAAGACCTATTTCAGGTTCCTGCCACTGAATTTTTAGAATTCTCAAGCAATGTGGTGCTCAAGCCTTTGTGCCATGTCATGTGAAAGGCCCCATGGAGCTACTTAATTTCTGAAGGCACCAATGCATGTTTTCATGCCTGGGTATAATGTATGGAGGCTACTTTTCAGGCTGAATATGTTTTAGGCCCTGTAGACTAAATATTTGTTGGGTACCTCCATGATCCTTACCTGAAATGACATATTTCCTCCAAAGGCTGGTGTGCTGCCATGTGGCGGCTGCGGCTGCGGAGGCTTTGGTAGCTGTAGCAGCTGTGGAGGCTGCGGTAGTTGTGGCAGCTGTGGCTGTGGCAGTTGTGGATCTGGTGGCAACTTGTCGCGCAAACCGAAGGGAACTAAAAATGAATTGTTGTTTGGTTGGTGGTTTGGAACTTTTTTTCTTGTTCCATACATTGGGAATAATCATCCCAACTGACTTTCAGATGTTTGCGAGGGGTTGAAACCACCAACCAGTGAATTGTTGTGAAGTAACCATCAAAAACTCCAATTTAGCCATGAATTTGGCCGGGCTTAACCATCAAATCATCAATGCAGAACTTTAAATGTCCACATTTGCAGCCTGGGGAATCTGATGGGATATGGGCCATGTGGGATTCAGCCCTATAAAACCCCTATATATACTGTATTTATATATATATATATATTATTTTATATATTATATATTATTTATTATATATTATTTATTGTGCATTATAAAATAATATATTATATTATTATTTTATTTTTTATTTATATAATATATATATATATTATATTATATTATGTCATATGATATCATATGAAATGCGTTTATTAAAAATTATGATATATATATATATATATATTGTTTATAACCCATATATAAATGCGGCTTAATATGGTCACTACCCCACTGAATAACGGGTCATGACAGCTCTCGCCCTTAGTAGCTTTCCGGTGATACCTGTTCGGCACTGCCAAGTGCGCTGTTTTTAAGCTCTAAGAACGGTTGCCTATACATTATATATTCATATACATAAATCGTAAACATTATCATACACATACTTTTTATAAATACATACAGTACATATGTATAACTCAATACATATGCAATTGGTCTGTAGTGTGTGTATAGAAGCAGTATACCAAGCAGTTTTGACCACCCACCTGCCATCGGTGAGGCACATCTGCAGGCTGCGGCTGCCCAATGGGTTGCGGATGCGGCTGCGGATGCTGTGGATGTGACTTGAGACGGTGAGACGGGGACGGGGTGGACAGGAATATACAAAGTGGGGCCCCCAGACGATAGCTGAGTTGGTGATCATAACTCCAAAAGCTTTGGTTTATGATACCTTTACTGTAACTATAGTCACTGGGGTTATAAGTTATAAACCAACTTATAACTGCGGGGGTGCACATTGTAGGTGTTCAGATGCGTTCAGTCTCAGCAAGGTTTGGGGTACATTGGGTACATTGGGCGATTGATGTTTGTGGTGGTTATTGTTTTTCAATGGTCGACATGCTGCGGTTTTCTATTTCACTGTTCCTTTGGGAAAATGGACTTGTGCGGAAGCCAGAGTTGCCATCGAAGAAGCGTAGCAAAGATGTCCTGAAACTCCGAACCAGTTGAATTTGCAATCCGTCTTAGAATCTCAGCAACTTGGAATATCAATGGGCAACTTGGAAGATAAATCCAATTTCAATCTGGAACATGATCCATTTTCCAGGTCCCTGCCCCGGCAGCTGTGGCAGCTGTGGCAGCTGTGGCAGCTGTGGTGGCTGTGGTGGCTGTGGTGGCTGTGGTGGCTGTGGTTGTCCCGGATGTGGCTCGGGGATGATGGGCATGGGAGGAATCTTGGTCAAACACTGAAGCGATGCTCTGTCCATTTCCAAGAATTGGCAGGGAAAAGCCACTGGAAATTCCTTGGCCTCCCAGAAGTCAAGCAGAGACCCCGCTCATATTGTGTTAAAGACTATGGTTTCCTGGTCAGGCGAAGAGTAGGAAGAAATCCGTGTTTTGCATTTTTGGAATCCCTCAGACCCTACATTTTTGGAATCCCTCAGACCCTACATCGACAAATATAACATATCAGAATTTCACGATAATTCCCCAATTGGGACGTCTCAGCTGGCCAAGGATGTCAACCAGGTATGGCTGGCAACCCTATGATGATGCAAATGATGATGATGAACATGATGAACATGCAGCTTGTTGCAAGCATGAGAGGCATGGTATGTAGAGTCAGCTAGAGGAGATATCACTTGCAGACATCTAAGTACAGCCGAGGGATAGATTGCAGTGCATGGTTTTGCAGTTTGGCGATGGAGAGAGAGAGAGAGAGAGAATTGCGCGATTCCATTTGGCCTTGAATCATGGGCACCAGCGCTTTTTGATGTCTCAATCTCTGACTTCTATGAACGTAAGCCGGACTTGTTACTTACTATATACTACAAACAACCTACCAAAACATATCATGAAGCAAAATGTGACCCACTCGCAGCATTGCCCTCGTCGCGCTTTGGTTCCCTTGAGACGTGAGGCAGAAAATGATGGCTGCTCAGGGGGGCAAGCAGAATCCCATGGCTGCCATGATGGGCAAAATGGGCTGCGGCTCTGCACCAGCTGAGCCAAAGGAAACTCCAGAGAAAGAGAAACCATTGACTTGGAAGGCACGAGACTGGGCTCTGGGCAGCTGTTGCTATTGGTGATGCTGTTGGTGATCGTGTTGTTGTTGATGATGATGGTGATGATGATGATGATGGTGATGATGATGATGATGATGATGACGGTGACGGTGACGGTGACGATGACGTGACGGTGATGGTGATGGTCATGGTGATGGTGATGGTGGTGGTGATGATGATGATGATGACGATGATTATGATGATGATGATGATGCTGATGCTGATGTTGATGCTGGTGATGAGTTTGATGTTGATGGTGATGATGGCGATTATGGGGATGATGGCGACGACGATGATGATGATGATGATGATTATGATTATGATGATGATGATTATGATGCTTATGATGCTTATGATGATGATGATGATGCTGATGATGATTCTGATTCTGATGACGATGACGATGACGATGATTATGAGGATGATGATGATGATGACGATGATGATGCTGATGCTGATGTTGATGTTGATGCTGGTGATGAGTTTGATGTTGATGGTGATGATGATGATGGTGATGATGGTGGTGATGGTGATGATGATGATGATGGTGATGATGATGATGATGATGATGGTTCTGATGATTCTGATGATTCTGATGATGCTGAGGATGATGATGATGATGGTGATGGTGATGGTGATGATGGTGATGATGGTGATGATTGTGATGATGGTGATGATGGTGATGATGGTGATGGTGATAATGGCAGACATCATGTTGAGGTTATGTGTTGTCCTTCGGGTTGCATTCTTGCGGCACTTGCTGCTGGAAGCGGTGTCTGCGGATATTCTCACCACAATTCACGTGCGCATGGGAAGGCTGATAGAAGGGTTTCCCTCATGTTTTTCTCCACATCGTCACATATGATGTTCATTGATTGACATCCTTGGCAAGCCTGCAGCACAAGGGACTTATTCCAGATATTCGCGGATTCGGTCCTTTAGTTGTTCTTTTTCAAGAAGGGACACCAGATCATTCACATGTTTATGTATTTTCCAGGTTTTCCCCGTTGATTGGATGAGTGGGTTGGTTGTTGGTATACAAAACTATAGTATATAAAACATACTTTCCCAACCCTTTTTCTACAAACCCAACGTTTTCCAACTAGCCCAAGAATTCCTGGCCTCCAGGAGGATGATGAGGAGATTGACCCTGATGTTCGAGAGCTTGGGGATTACTTCAACATCGAAGAGCGTTGGGTGCGGCAGGGGCCGTGCTGTTTGATTCGTCGGTGATATTTTGATGTTCCTAATGGTCTAACCGGGTATGGTATTGAGGGCATTAAGGGTCTGAATAGGTGATTTAAGGGCACTGTTGATGTTCCTCCTGTTTGATTTTCCTCATGGAGAGAATACATAGTTTCCAAAACCTATTTGTTTTTACAGTATGTTTATTCTAGCCAAAACCTGTGACAATCAATTTCTTGGATTTGTTTAGTCGGTTATTCTTGATGCTCCCAATGGGAAATTTGCCATGACTGGGGAATCTGCAGGGTAACAGGAACATATTATATTTGCTGGGGTCCCTTAAGCAAATGCAAGAAAATGGTGGTTGGAGCTCCCGAACACATCCTAAAACAACATAGTTGTTGAAGCGAGAAACCAGCATGTGGGAATGCAACAAAACAGAATCGAAGCAGCTGATGTACTATCGTGCATCGTGATCCATACGCAAATGGGGATACCACTTCAAACTGGTTAATATAAAATATGTTTAGACCATGTGATAAGAATGCTCAGGCTCAGAATGCTTAGGCTGACCATTTCCCAATTGGTGTGAACATCGATATAGAACCCTTTCCGGGACCCAGCACTTGCAGCCCTTGGCCCAAGCTGCCCCAAGCTTTCCGCAGCCAGGTGGTTCGACTCAACGAAGCGATGAAGAAGAGACAAGATGCTTGATTCGGTCGCCAACCAGCCGCCAACCACCGGTCCATCCAATCTCGAAACATGGGCGGATCCCCTTAAGTCACCATGGTTGTGAACAAATACTAGGATAGAGATGGATAGAGTCTAATGACGATGATTTGGGGTCCCATCTTAGTAAACCTTTATATGGTGGAATATGTCTGAACATGGGCACTGCTGGTTGCTCAGAAGGCGATGATCATGATGATCTAAGGAGACCAAAGCGCAAGATGTGGAAAAGCTCTATGAGGTCATGGCGTCACAGCGAAACGAAGTGGGGATGAGCCCCCAAGAAGTTCTTGATGGCCTCAGGAAAATTCAGATGTGTTACCTCCAATAGTACTGTCATTTGTAGCTGAGATGACTGAGATGGTACCCCCGATGTATGCCATTACGACTGTGGAGTTCAACATTGCAACTATTATAACCCAACTGTCTTGAATTTTGTACAACAGAACCTTGAAGTTCTGAACCATTGATGTAGGTTGGTGGCCCGAATTGCGGTTTGCACTGGCAACTAGCCAGTGGCTTGAACAAGACGCTGCAGCTTTTTTACAGCAAGGGCCACCAGCAACAAAGGAAATTTAACTGATCTAACTAGCTTAGATACATCAGTTAATAACACAATCTACATTCTGTTCCCAAGATTGCCTGTGCTTTCCTTGGATGTTTATCGCTTCTCATCTCCCCGTGAGGTCCTCGAGAAGGCTCGTAGCCCCACCGGTTTGCTGACAGTGCAGATGCTGTGCTGTGTTGCGAGCGGTGATGCGGAATGAGTTAAAACACACTGCAAGATGTGCGAATATGAGACGAATGTTAGTAAAGCAACGGATTGGTGCTTTATTGCGCCCATGATCATGGTGATGTTGCGGATGGTTTTCTATTGCTTTGCAAGCATTATGTTGGATGCGCACGATCTCAATAAAGACTCATCATTAGTTTTGACAAATTATATGCGAGGTAAGGTTGCGATGTCACTAGAATGATGCTTATCCCAAACATCTTTCAGATCAGTGACTCATTGTAATTGCTCGGCAACTGCCCCATGTTAGGCGGCTTGAGTTTGAAGGTTGGAAGTGGGGGAAGCATGAGGAAACCATTTCCTTGGTTATTGTATTTGGGAACCATAAAATGGTTACCATTACACTAGAAAAGTCAGTTGCCACCACCAATAGATTGAATATTTGGTTGAAACCTACAGATGGGCAAACATCTAATGATTGAAACTTGGGCACTTCTGTAATTTGTTTATTACAGGATGTCAGAATGAACATACCATATATATATATATATACATACTGTATATTTATTTGTGGGTGTGTAGCTGTACCTACTGTCCATGGCTTACTTTTTTTTAACTGTGGCAGGGAGCCAAGTTGCTATTGAGTTGTCGGCAGCTAGTTGGTGAATGGTTGGTGAATGGTTGGTGAATGGTCTGTGATGTTTCTTCAATCAATGACCTTGAAATAGATATCGCGTACATTCTACGTGATGGATGTTCAACATTATTACCATTTTACTGAGGTTTTTGATCAGGGATGTCCTTTTCCCATTGGCTGGTTGATTAATAGAGGGGTTTGTTTACCCCTGTCACAACAGGTTTCTATGATGATAGATGGTATACCAGCTCCCCGCCCCTCTATTTTTACCAAAAGGACATTATTGTTTTTGATGTTTTCCATGATCTATCCACTTCAGGATTACCATGTGCATTGTATATGTGTGAGGGACCGCTTTTCTAAGGATAGGGAAGATGGAATGTGGACAGTTCGTGGGCAAGGTGAAACCTGCCCCTTGGTGCTGTTTGTTGGAGCCCAATTTTCTCAGAGATCGATCATAGATTTCTGATATGATCTGATATGCATACCCTCCGGTAAACTGACATAGCTAGGGAAAATAATCATAGTTCTAGGTAAATCAACTGTAAATGGTCCTTTTTCATAGCTAATTATGGTAGTTCACCGGAGGGTACGGGTAGTCAACACATGTCAGATTGGCTGCAATCTTTGGTATTGCTCATCTTCCAGTTACCAGTCAGCTACATAACTTCGTCCAAAACCTTCATGTAAAAAAACCCTGGGACCCTGATGTGCTCCCAGTTATACGTTGGTTTATAATTATTTAAAAAAAATCGAGAACTCTCATGAACTATAGATCACTATAGTTACATAAGTTACAAGTATCCCATTGTGATGTTTGTTGGTTTATATTCCCATTAACTGTAGATATATCACCAACAAAAACCAATGGGTTATTGGAGATGGACCAACTTAGCGATTTCATACACGGGGGCACCGGGGGCACAGGGGCCGGGGCGCCCAGGATAAGGATGTCGAGCGAATGGCGCGGAAATTCAAGTTGGACGACCACGTGACCTCCAGATTGATGGAGTTGAAGGCGCCATGGGTGCGAATTTTATGGCTAGTATTGGCTAGTAGATTGTCATAGATTGTCTATGTTGATTTTTTCTATATGGAATCATGATTACCGAATTCTCAGGTTTCTGTTTGTCAAGATGCCATTCACGGAGGTTTCAGTTAGTTTTAACATGTTGTAAAACAACAGAAAGATCAGAACTTTCCAGCTGAATACGTATTGTCAGGTCTGGCGTCAGCGCAACGGAGAGGAGGACCGCCCCTGTGTTGGTCGTGGGGCGTGGAGTAAATGCCAGGCATGCACGGGGGGAACTCAACAACAGGATGGGTGAGTGGGAACACAATATCCGGATATATCTGGTAGATAGTCATTTTTTAAATAGATTCATACTGTAAAGGCGGTAAATCATCTACGGATGGACCAGTTTCCAGGGCCAAGTGAAAGGGGTTGATGGTTTCATTTGATTGATATGTTGTTCAACTATATTTCAGGCGATGATCCAAATTGACTAATATATGCTTTCAGGTGGCTTGAATGTGGAAATGGATGGCTTGAGACACTGATGGCAAACAAGTATCAAAGCAAAGCATGCAGGGGTCAAAAATAGCTCACCTGCAGGGGGCAGTCAAAAATAACTCAGCCCAAAATCGTAGACAAATCATGGATCAATTTTGTGATGATGGTTGATATCATCATGACTATTAGTATCTATTAGTTGCATGATGGCCTAAACATCCTGATGGCCTAAACCAGCAACCAGCTAGGTGGGCAGACCTCACCAGAGGTCCTCCGGCAGGACCGGGCAACAAAAGACCTGGAGCGGGTGGAATATCATCTTCGTGGCTTGGTCGAGATGGGGACTGGATAAAGGTTGTGTTTTGTGTGCATTTTTTTAACAGAACATTTGGCTAATTTGGAAACAAAAGTTGAGAGAGGTCATAGCAAAAACTGACAGATGCGTCATATTTGTTGATAATTATGGCAAATCTCAGGGAATGGTTGGATTGCGTGTTTTTTTTTTCCGACAGAAGCATGCAGGTTTTGCCAAGCGGCCCAATGCGCTCTGCACCCTGCTTGCCAGGGTCTGAGAGGGTGTGGAGGTCAAACACCAGCATTCCCTTCGTAATTGAACAGTTTGCATCAGCTTGCTATGGATATGTAACGTATATGATTGTATATGGATGTATATAGATGATATTGCATGATAGCAGCTATCAAAGAATTTGGTGATTTCCCATTGATTTCCCGAATTTTCGCATAAAAATATTATAGTCATATTACCAGAGGGTATCATCAACATGACCAGCAACAATCAGCAACAAGATCATGCCAAGGTGGGAAAGCTTCTGGAGGGCGAAATCGATGAACTACCGGATCTCACCAAGGTGACAAGCATTGACAAGCGATGAAGGATTTTCAGAACCACTTCCCATCTCTTTTTTGCATCATTCTGAAACAACCAATGAAAAAAACAACTAATGAAGGAACTAGGCTTTTTAGCCTTAGCCTGAATATCCTGAACAGATCATAGATCATAATTATGATCCACTTTTGTGCAACATGTTGAAATGGAAAGGAATCATCCCCTGGCCAGGCGGAGAAAATCATGCAGGACTTCAAATTGGATGAGGCGCCATCGTTACAGTAACCAACAGTAACCAACCATTTTGCAGTGCATTAATAAACCAACTAATATAGATATATGGATGGATATAATGGGGAGATCATGGGGATATATGCATATTATATATATAGGATATATAAATATATATATATATGTAGATAGATAGATAGATAGATAGATAGATAGATAGATAGATAGATAGATTAGATAGATAGATAGATAGATAGATAGCTAGATAGATAGATATATAGATATATAGATATATATATATATATATATGTACCATCCATTTTGCTGTGGATAAAATGGGGATATGATGGAGTTTCACATGCCACCTTCCAGTTCCCGAATGTTACCTATCAGATAGGCAACCAACCCCAAAATCATGAGGTAAAACCATCCTTCTTGCCTATCTCAGAGGTACTGTAGCTGGAAGGGTTGGGATAGTTTAACGTGTTGGTTCACCTTTGGCTGTCAGCGAGGGAAGCAAATTGACCTGGTGGGTGACGACCCCAATTGACGAAGATGTCTCGGATGTTTTTGTTCACCACCAACCCGTTAAAAGATTGTACGTTCTTCAGATTTGTGCACGATCATTTTAAGTGCATCCCCCGGCGAGTTTTGCGACAGATCTCGACAGGATGCTTGCTGCAAGATGAGAGAAATTATCGAAAAACGACGCTCGGAGTAGCAGGGGCAACTTGGAGTGACAAAGCCACTAGAAACCCGTGACAACAATAGCCCACAGTAACGAATGGGGCACCATGTATTTAATTATTTGACAAACCCCTGCGGGGACATGGGTATAGGCTTACAAATTACAACATGTGTATTAAAAATATCAATAATAGTATGATATATATATATATATATGTGTGTGTGTGTTATTTGTCTAACGTTAGGGTAAATGTGTGGCGTATCCAAGGCACGGTCAGCTCAAACTCTAAGTTTTTGCTGAAGTAGGGTGTGTTTCTATGACTGCGTGCCAATTTGGATAACTTGCTAGGGTAGGTTGACCAAAAAAACATGTTTCTCCAACCAGGAGTGGAGGAACATGGAGTATCATATCCCGGTCCCACATCATCTTCATTCATCTATAAATCTATGCTATTTTTTGCAGGCATCAAGTTCAGCCATGACCACTGGTCCATGGTGACCTACCTTCACCATCCTTTACCTAGCGGGGGCCAGGTTTTAACGATGAAGATGTGGTCATAGCCATGGTTCGTAAGCAGCTGAATGCGGCCAGCAATGCATCCTCCATGCTACTCGGATCCGCAACGGGAACACGCGGGACGGGAGTGACCGTGGGGATGGGTCCAGGAAAATCCACCAAAATGAGGGGTTTCATCATCAAAAATGATGATGAAAACTATATCAAAAATCATACCCTCAAGTACTAAAGGTCCGGAATGGCTGGACCTGGGGACCAGCCGGCAAAGGGTCTAGCATGGCAGAGCGAGGCACTTTACACCCCGCACCTGTCTCATTTTAGATCCATTGACTTTTTATGCATATTATCATTGTACTTATGGAGATCAGATATTTGATTATATTTGTATGTAGTCGCTGATCATGTAGATTCAAGTTCTACATCTTTTAGTGGCAGTGACTGTTGTGTGTTCATCTAGCAAAAAAATACCAATCATGAAATTTCAGAGACCTTGTTGGGCCATATGGGCCCCTAAAAATTGGGAAGGTATAGTGGTACCAAAATGGAAGCGCAATGTGCTCCCAAAACAACATACTAACGTAAATTCTGAAAGGCCCTCCGCTGACATAAAGTTTCAGAGACCCTAATCTCCCAAAATGTTATGATACACTCACTGCAAGTTGAAGAGATATCAGGGGGGATGGTCTAAAATTATATCGCCGTTCAATTAAGAAAACTAAATCAGATCCCTTGGGAACCCCTATTAGCCTATGGAACACTTCAATTTCTTACATTTACTCAGCCAATGCATAGTGGCATAGTGCTCCCAAAATGGAAGCGCATAGTGCTCCCAGAACGAAAGCGCAAAGTTGAAAATTAAATATGTTCTTTGCAAACACTGGTCAAGAGTATTCAAATTTGAGCCCCACATAACAATGCTAACACAAAATCTAAAGTCCCGAAACTGACAATCTTCTAATGTAAAATTCTATGAGACACTCACCGCAAGTTGAAAAGATATCAGTGGGAGGGTCTGAAATATTGCCATTCAATTGCAAGAAATGCCCCACACCTAGGTCACAAGAAAACCAAATTAGACCCCTGTAGCTTGAGAACCCCCTATATGGAATACTTCAAAATTGATACTTAGTCAGTCAATGCATTGTGCTCCCAAAATGGAGGCGCATAGTGATACCTAAATGGAAGCGCATAGTGCTCCCAAAATGGAAGCGCATAGTGGTACCAAAATGAAAGCGCATAGTTGAAGATTAAATATATATATGTTCTTTGCAAAATCTTGTCGAAAGTCAAACGTATTCAAATTTGAGTTTCACAAGAAATATATTTTTGATAGGGCCCAAAGTTGAAGATTTGTTTTCTACTTAATACTCTATCAGTTCCACATTTGCTCATACGTATTCATACCTTGTATCTTGATAGTTCCAAATATGTCCAACGAGAACTGCATTCTAGACCAGGCAACTCCGGGCGCCGTAACGGTTCAGGCTCCATGACGCCAGACCAAAGGTTTGGGGTCCAAAATGAAGGTTTGGAGTCCCTAGTTGGTAGTTGAGGGTTGGAAAAGTCGATAAACATTGAGACATCAGGTGTGATTAAAAACGAAAACGAGGCAGGGTCACAAGATGTCAAGTGCCCATGGTGCATATGCATATGCCTGAGACTGATAATGCGAAGGGCAACATTGGCGTTATTTGTTAAAGGATTTCATGTCAATGCGTTGCCCATGGCAGGCCAGAAAATGACATTCAAATGTTTCACCTTTGGATGCTTTGCATTGCTTCGGTATAATTGGGTTTGTCACTATAAACATGCTTTTTCCTGCGCTAAGAAGATGGATATCATCGAATCTGTCAAACAGATCTTATTGTTGCCTTGGGTTTCATTCCAAATTTAAATTTAGTGGTATTATTTCTCTATGTTTTGTTGGCTTCACTGAAAGCTTTCCGGTCCATCCAACTAAGTTCAATCCAACCCAAGTACTACATGTGTTTGTTGTTTGCTGCTTGTACACATGTTTGCATTATGTAATATGTACATATTAATGCATCTATTGATTCGACAATCGTTATTATGTGTGCTTAATCCTAGTATGCAGTATGCAGTTTTTTTTGACATATTGTTCCCAAATATGTTCCCAATGTGTTCTTTATGTGTGCATTCAAAAAAGTATGTTTGCAAACATGTTTCCTAAGAATGTTTCCTTAAGTATACCCTCTGGTAATTTAACATAACTATTGAAAATGGCCATAGAAATAGTGGATTTTCCCATTAAAAATGGTGGATTTTCCATAGTTATGAAAATCACCATTCTTAATGGGAAAATCCAGTATTAATGGCCATTTTCAATAGCAAACTGTTAGTCACAACCAGAGGGGCCATTTATAGTGGATTTTCCCATTAAAAATTGTGATTTTCCATAGTTATGTAAACGTTTACCAGAGGGTACTTGTTCCCCTTTTTGTTTGCACTTCATGGTGCTTTTGCCAAAAGGAAATCCCCAGGCTCTGCAAGATCGCTCGGCAGCTGATGGACGGCGAAGTCTTACCCGATCCCGTGGAACGAGCTCCCAAAGGCCAGTGGGGCCAGTTCAATGGGAATTTCAGGATCCTAAAATGGAGGTACGTTAGTACCATATAAGGCCATATTTTGGGGGGATATCCCCTTACATAGCCCTTATATAGGCCTTATATATGGTAGGTACCTCCATTTTAGGATCCTGAAATTCCCATTGGCCAGTGGGATCCAAAAATTGCGGCCCGTTTCGGAATGGTAGGCCTTAAGCCCCAAAAAACGTGAGGATGCGATTTAAACATAACTGATATGTTTTTTTTCATCATAGGTTGAATTTGGGATTGGATTTTTTAGAGATTCAACGAGCAATTGAGACCCTCCAACTAACATAGACCCAGATATGTGTGTTTTTTTTCAGACAGCTTTCCTCCAAAACCTGGTGATTTTTGCATGGTCTATGTCAGCTGGGGTTGTAAACGATAAATGGCATACCGATTGAGGCTCCTCGATTTTTCAGAGGACAAGTTGGAGGATCCATGCAATTGTCGATAATTGCAAACTGCCATGGTTACTGTATTACAAATATATATTTATATATCAAATATTTACACGTATAATACAGTATACATATACATATACATATATATACATACACATATACATATATATAAATATATATATACAATACATGCATACATACATAACATTACATTACATAACATTACAATACATTACCTGTATATATATATATATATATTTATGTATATCACATAGCATAGAAGTATATACGATTATATAAGTGATTAAGTCCAGGGAACTTCTCATATTTCGGGCGCTTACCGGAGGTGCATCCTACAACTGTCGACAACCTGAAATGATGAGCTATGCTGGCTACACAGATCATACCCTCTGGTTATGTCAAACATAGCTATTGAAAATGGCTATTGAGGTAGTTGATTTACCTATTAATAGCATGGTGATTTTCCATAGTTATGTTAGTTTACCAGAGGGTATGCTATTTAATTTGTGGCTGGTAGACTTGGAGGATCACACTTTATGGCAAGGGGGAAATGTCGGAAATGACTGTCGGAAATCACGATTTGCTGGAAACATTGACATGCTTGAACACGAATACAATTATTTCTGAAGTGTTCCACTGATCTAACAGAGAATAGTAAGTAGATAGGATAGTTCCTTTTTGGACGGGGTCTATAGCCATACTTACTAAGTTGCTATTTGGGCAGGTAGGCCTAAACCAACATGCGCCAACCACAGGCAGATGGAGATTGTCCATGATCTTCCTGCTTGATTGCTTTTCTTGTTGAGAGAAATTCGTGAGTTCCATTTGCACAAGCAGAAATGCAGAACATCTAGAAATGTATCGGAACACCTCTGAAAGTCTGAAAGTAACAAAAACAATGGTTTTCAATGGTTTTCAATGGTCATGATCTTCACATTGAAATTGGAGGTTTCACTGCCGCCCATGGCACCGCATGATACCTGCCAGGCGGGGGCAAAGGCAAAGATAAGGATGGTGACAAAGGTGACAAAGGTCACGACCACCGGCATCGTCGCAGCCGCAGCAGAGACCGAAGGGACGACAGGAGGGGATTCCAGAGGGCGGGGAAGATTGGATTTGCCCAAGCCCTGGCCATTATGTGGTCCCAACTACCGTAAAAACGGCTTGTTAGTCAAGGTGACTCAATTCGAAATCACCAACTTACCAAAAAAAAATGTTCATTGAATTCAAGTAGAGAAGTATGAAAGCCTTCCATGAATACTGTTCAAAACTTACCAAAAGGAAGACACATTCGCCCACCTTGTGGCAGCCATGGGGTTCCCGTGGCCCCAGGAGGGACCGTGAGGACCGTGAAGAGCGCGACCGGCGTCGAGATCGCTCGCGTTCGAAGCGCTGAACTTTTCGGCAGAAACGGCTGCAGGGCGAGGTGTACCACACTTTCACTGGAGATCACTGGGCATCACTGAGGTATTTCCCAATGTTTGGTATGCTTGATACATTTATACGATGATATGAGATCATTTAAGATATTTTAAGATCAAGAAACCTTTTTGAGATCACAGGTCTACAGGGATGCTTCCTTTCAATGTGTTTGTTTGCTTCCCGTGCTATGTAATTAATGAGGAATTATGTAAAGCCAACAATAAACCAGTCCAGATTGGCGTTTATTATCGGATACCCCTATTGGGGATGAGGCAAATAGTAAATATGACATCCCAATGATTCCTTAATTAAATGATTGGTTTCTGAGGCGGGTTATTGATTGCCGCCCTACAATCTGACATGAGTCGAAGAAGTGGCTTCGGGGGTACGTTCAGAATGTGCTGTGTTGGTGCCGTAAAGTGACGAGTCTAGCAAGGAGAGCAGCACCACATTGGCATTGCTTTGGCTGCCTTTGGCTCAATCGTTTCACAAGACATCAGGACACACATCATGACACGGGTTTTGTAGCAGTGTGAGCCATCGCATGCTGGACACTTTTCCACAACACTTTTCCACCAGCACATCACCAGCACTTTTCCACAACATGCGGCACATGGAAGTACTTTGCAGCTGTCCCGCTCATGAACTCATGGCATGTGTCCGGAGTCATTTTCATGCAACAGATTCTCAGTGGATCGACATGGCATCCGTCAGATTTTGTTTTTAAAAAAGATGACACCAAGCATCAGTCAGTATAATATAATGTTATGCACATTGATGTACATTATATATTTACAAAGCATTTTGTAACTTCAGAACTGGAAGCATTCTTCACCAGGCATCACTCGTTCTGTAAAATCCGTTGGTCGTCTCATGCCCTTGGCGCAGTAGCTTCCCCCAGTCAACTCATTTCGAAACATGGCTGCAACGGCGAAAAGTTCGGAACATGATAAGCCCAGCCCAACAACATTTTCATCATCATCATCATCATCATCATGGTTGATGAAACGGTTAAACCATGGATGTGTGTTGGTTAAATATATGAACCCAGCATGTTTGTTGGTGATATCTCCATTATGCTTGCTATTCTACCCTCATATCTCATGTTGATAGGTAAATCCCATTAAATCCCCATTATATAACCTGGTGGAATCCAATACTACACCGGGCTGGTGGCAGAGAGATTCTATGCCCCCTGCTTCGGGGTGCCAGACGATAACAACGTGGCCAAGACTTCAAGGTTGTGGCAGTTGTTCAGGGTCAAAGAGCCATGGTATCCAGTTGTGTCTCTGAATCTGAAAGATTCGGAAGAACCACCCTGAAGCCCATGCCAGGCTTGGGATAGGTTTTGCAAGTTGTAGCGTAGAAAAACACCCGCATTCAGAACGATGGTGTGAAACAAAAATCCACCTGCGCGGTTCCCTGAGCATGTTGTGAAAGAACTGACTATACTAATCTAGACGAATTTACACTGATCATTAGTGAGTGGATCGTACATCTAATAGATTAATAGTCTACCATTGCAATCTAAGATCTCAGGATCTACACCAAAAAACTGAAATCTACCCTCTGGTACTAACATAACTATGGAAAATCACAATTTTTTATGGGAAAATCATCTATAAATGGCCATTTTCAATAGCTTTTTGTATGTTTACCAGGCCGGGTAGTCCTCCAATCTCTTGTCACCCAAGGTCCACCATGAGCGATGCCCCGTCTACTCCAGCTGCGCCCGCCATGGGCGCCATGGGCGCCATGTGCCCCGCCGGCGCCTGTGGAGTGGCCCGGCAAGCAGCTGGAGTTCTAGAGGTTGAATCATGGGAGTATTTTGGCATCCCTGAACTAAATGGAGGTGTTTTAATGGGAAAATCATGGACTCAGATTCTTGGGTCCTGATACTGGTGAAAGCTCAACGATCAAATCCTACAATGTGGGGCCCCCGTTCGATAGCTAAATTGGTGCATATATAGCTCCAATTTCACTATATATGGTTTATGATACTTATAACTATAGTTACTGGGGTGAAACTAAACCAACAGACATAACTGGGGGGCCCACATTGTAGGTATCAGAGATAATCTAGGATAACCCATGATAATCCCATAGCCCTAATTTTCTTGGGATATGATCAACATGAAAGATCAATACTAATTAAGTAGTATTGCTTAGTATTATTTCCCATTATATCCTACAAAGTGGTCCCCCTACATACATAGCCCTTAACAGGTATAAGATGGATTATTGCTTCTGCATGCCAACTCAGGTTATAATAGTATTATAGCAATATCACCCCCGTAAATACCGGAGATAGTCCCATACTTTGTTTATACTAAAAAACACTCCTAAGTAGGGATTTTATAATATTATATAAGATACACAGTGGGCTTTCCTAGATGGCTAAGTTGGTGAACATTATGGTTTATGATACTTATAACTATGGTATACTATGGTTAATGGTTTTTTTTCAACCAATGGGCAGCCCATGACAGCCCCAATAGGTATAGATTCCCTTCATCCACCATGGTTTCCTTTCTTTCAAGGGGAGGGGATTCTGTGAAAATTTGCAGATTCCCTGGGATTCCGTAGAAAAACATAGGAATGTGTTAAAACCACCGGCCACTTTGGATCTAGTTATATCATCCAACAAGCAATAAATATGCGCACTCATTTTTCGAGTAAGATGATATGATAGGAAAATTGGTGCTGGGTGGTCAGCAACATATATAATATTAGATGGTTGCATGATGTTGCACAAACCTATAGTATTTGCAACATTCATAACTGCCCGGTTTAAAAACTATAAAACATTGGTAGTAATAAACAACGAATTTGGCAGTTTCATTTTGCTACGTCCGATCCCATTTGGGATGTGATGGTTTTGGTTTGTTATTTTGATATGATTGATGCCGGAATCAAGGGGCATGAATTGTTTTTTCTTGTGGGGGTTTGCAGATGAAGACAACCATTTCACAATTTCTCGGACAAACCAAACGGCAGAAACTGTATGGCAAATAGACCGCGTATAGACACTGGGCATGTCTCCGGGAAAAAAATATCAGCTGGTAAGGGGAAACACCCCATCTTCGGGAACAAACATCCATACATCCAACCTATTTACAAGGTAGCGCCCCAGTTCGTTAGCTAAGTTGGTTTATAACTCCACTAAGTAGGGTAATCATGGGTAATCTATAGTTCCTTGGGTTTAAAAACCAACAAAAATAACTTGGCGGGCACCTTGTATGGCTTCACCTTGGACGGCTTCCCAGCGACACGGAATCCAGGCCGGCTGCATGCCGTGCGGCTGTGGTGCCAGCAGCCCTGCAGCCGGCTGTGGGGGTTGCCCTGGCTGTGGCTGTCCCTCTATGCCTGGAGCTTGTCCCACCATGCCTGGGGGATGCCCCATGGGCGGCTGTGGCTGCGGATGTGTCTGGAACGAGTTATGGCGAGGGCTTTTGGGGATGCCAAATTAGGGTGGCAAATGCGGGAAAACTGGCAACAAATGAATGGATACAAAGGAAATAAATGTAATTATAGAGGATAGAGGTAAAGATGCACATATATATATAATATGTATATATATATATATACATATCGTGGAACACAGGACCGTAAGGTGGTGTAGATACTGAGCAACCATGTCAAATTGGGTTGCCGCCAAATAGGGTTGCCATAAACTACGTGTGTGGGAACACTATGGAAACCAATGCGGCCGTCCTGAATGCATCTTGGAATAGGTCGTTTTTGGTGTCATTGATGAACCTGTTTTCTTTGTGTTGTTATGGGCCTGTCAAGGCTATGCAAAGAAGAACAAAGAAGAGCTTGGCTCTTCATCACATCAACGGCAAATCGATTGCTCTTTTGTAAGCCAAGAGAAACTCCAGCGTGAAATCTGACTTAAAGTAAAAAATGATAAAGATTGGTTGCCATTCTATTTGTTGGGTCGGGCTACTGTACATAAATACATGTATATATATAATATACATTTACATATATATATATATATATATATATACATTTACATATATATATATACATTTACACACACACATATATATATATATACATTTACATATATTTATATATATGTACCATTATGTACCAGTATAAATATAATTACCCCCTGAAATAACATAGATGTGGAA
>Ga0126342_10002058_pt1 | contig 30442 bp, 29 predicted proteins | sample Cyp1metagenome_FD_92528 | JGI IMG/M metagenome (GOLD analysis project Ga0126342, IMG submission 92528) | Coral microbial communities from Lord Howe Island, Old Settlement Bay, Australia - Cyphastrea 1 metagenome | ecosystem: Host-associated > Invertebrates > Cnidaria > Coral ...
CGACGAGGAGGACGACGAGGAGGACGAGGAGGAGAGGAGGAGGAGGACGAGGCAGGAGGCAGGAGGAGGCAGGAGGAGGCAACTGACATAAAATCTAACAACCCTCACCTGGCAGGTGGGGAACCAACATGCATAGCTTGGTCAAAATCCGTCCAATGAATTGGGCAGTCTTCTCTTAACCCAGCCTGTTTTTATCATGTATTCCTCAGGTGGTAAAAGTCCCGGTTTGCTTGGTCAAATCTACAAAACCGCATTCCTCTGCCTCGGGGTGAAAGGTCTCTTCTTTTCACATCACCCGACTACAGGGTGTTCTTTGAAGATCATCCACTATATCAAGGTGATCTTCATCCAAGCGACAGGGGACCTCCCCGAAGATGCTGACCTTTCATCCCTCTCGATTCAAAAGGGCCTTGGGGGGCACCTCCAAAAGGGCTTGCCCTCTGGTAAACTAACATAGCTATGGAAAATGACCATTTATATATGATTATATATGATTATATATGATATACCCATTAAACATTGTGATTTTCAATAGCTCTGTTAAATTACCAAAAGGTAGCTATCCCATGATATCCCATGATATTCTATGCCACCTTTGTTGGCAAAATCCACCACGTTTATTCCAGTCATCATCATTAGGATCATTAGGGTTCATGATAGATTCCCAGAAATTCTTCCTTGAAATTCCCACAAAGTATCCCCAGTTACTAGCTTGGTTAAAACCTTTAAAGCCACCATTTTTCACCAACCAATCGCCATTGAAAAGGTCAGTTGAATCCCACACAGTTCATCCATTCAGTAAGCAACATGTTTTATTCGTTAAATCATGTTAGATCCACCGTTCATAGCCATATTCATAGCTGGTCTGTGGTTTCAACCCCTCTGAAAAATATGAGTTCGTCAGTTGGGATTATGATTCTTCCCATATATATAATATATATATATATATATATTATATATATGGAAAGTCATAAAATTCATGTTCCAAACCACCAACCAGATAGCCATATTTATAGCCATTTCGGTCGGGCCCATGCTTTTCGTCCCCGCCTTCTTTGTCCAACTCCATATTTTTGATCCAATTCTTCTCCGCGTCGAAGGAACCCACCCCAAACCTCAGGCGATGTTGGAAGCCACAACATCGAATCACCACAATAAAGCAAGACACCTTCATAATTTCATAAATGATGGAGATGAATGGGCAAGAACTGTGTAAAATAGTCAAAACATTGCCAAGAATGGAAAAATCATAGGAAAAAAATGAGAAGATTGAGAAGATAATGGTCATGAATGGTCAAGGCTGGTCATAGAGGGTCGATCATGACTAGTAGCACACCTTCACAGAACAACGGCTTGTAATGGAAAATCCAACTAAAATGGATGATTTGGGGGAGGAAACCCCCCACATGCATCTTCCAACTGAATAGTTTGAGAGACTTTGGATTTTCAAAGCCTGCGAATCACGGGCAACTCACCAATACCCCTTGGCAATCCAGGCTCTTCAGACTTCTTGGCAGCTTCCCACTGAAAGGGTCTGCGTCCAAATTCCTCTGGAAGCCCGCCAGCTTCAGAAGTTCCAGGTCAGGCGGCCACGTCACACCTTCCAGTCGCTGGTTGAATTGCGTATCAAACGTCAACTTTCGAAGGCCCTCTGGCCATTTCACTCGTTCCAGTCGCTGGTTGAATTGCTTACCAAAGGCCAAACTTTGCAGACCGCTCGGGAATTTCACTCGCTCTATGCTATGGTTGAACATCTCACCAAAAATCAAACTTTGGAGATTGTCTGGCAAGGTCACATGTTCCAAGCTTTGGTTAAATGTATCACCAAACGTCATGCTCTGAAGACCGCTCGGCAAATGGGTATGCTCCAAAGTTTGGTTGAATTCAGCACCAAAAATAAGAGCCTGCAGATCAACCGGCAAGTTCACATGCTCCAAGGTTTCGTTGAATCCAGCACCAAAAGTCAAACTTTGCAGGTCGCTTGGCAAGTTCACAGCTTCCAAGCTTCGTTTGAACCCAGCACCAAAAGTCAAACTCTGCAGATTGCGTGGCAAAATCACACGCTCCAGACTTTGGTTAAAGCCATCACCAAATGTCAAGCTCTGCAGACTGCTGGGCAAGGCCACGCGTTGCAGCTTTTGGTTAAATTGATCACCAAACGTCAAGCTCTGAAGGCTGCTTGGCAAGGTCACATGTTCCAAGCTCTGGTTGAACCAAGAACCAAACGTCAAACTTTGAAGGCGGCTTGGCAATACTGTGCTCTCCAGACTCTGGTTAAAACGGTCACCGAAAGTCAGCTCACGTAGACTCCTTGGCAGCGTGACATGCTTAAGGCTCTGGTTGAACAGCTGTCCAAACTTCAAACTGTGAAGGTTGCCCGGTAGACACACCTGCACCAGCTGTTGGTTGAATTTCTCACCAAACGTGAGGTTTCTTAGACCTTCTGGCAACACCACATGCTCCAAACTGTCGTTGAACCAAGCAGAAAAGGTCAAGCTATGAAGACTGCTGGGCAATGTCACATGCTCATGCCTGCACTGGCTGCACTTATAGCCGCAGGTCAAGCTTTGAAGGCCGCTTGGCAGAGCCACGTGTTGAAGGCCGTGCCTAAAGGAAAAACCAAAAGTCAACCGTTGAAGACTGCTTGGCAACGTTACACCCTCGAGGCTTTGGCTGAACCAAGCACCAAATGTCAAGCTTCGAAGACCGTTTGGTAGTGACACAAGCTCAAGACTCTGATTGAAATGCTTTCCAAAAGTCATGGTATGAAGTTTGCTTGGCAACTTTACATGCTCCAGGCTGCAGTTAAACTGCTCGCCAAAAGTTAGATTTACGAGGCTGCTCGGCAAGTTTACTTGCTCCAGACTGCGGTTGAACTGCTCGCCAAAAGTCAAGGTTTGAAGACGGGATGGCAAGGTCACATTCTCCAAGCTCTGGTCGAACAAGCAACCAAAGGTCAAGCTTTGGAGGTTGCTGGGCAAAGTCACATGTTCGAGGCTTTGGTCGAAGCTGAAACCAAATGTCAAGCTTTGAAGACTGTTTGGGAGAGTTAGATGATCTAGCCTCTGGTTAAACAGCCGACCAAAGGTCAAGTGTAAAAGACCGCTTGGCACAGCAAAGCGGATGCTCTGATTGCCCTTGCCATCGCCAAGAAAAGTCAAATTTTGAAGGCTTCGAGGTAAATGCTCCAAGTACTGACCACATCTTTCAGTTGCCAACTCCCTGACTCCTTCCAATGCAAGCCTGTCGTCTGCAGTTGGGATGCCTCGCACGAAAAACCAAGCGTCAGCCAAATTCATTGGCAGGTATGTGCAGGAAATTGGCTTGGGCTCTCCGTTCTCCAAGATGCCTTGCTGTTCCAAGGAGGCGCTCAAGTTCAGTTCCCGTGTTCCGCAGTGCACCTTTAGCTTGGCTCCTGCCTTCGGGGGTAGCTGCTCCACAATCTCACTGCGGAGCTGCCAGCCTGTGGCTGAGAGGGGAAGCCTCAGAGAAATTCCTTCACCTTGGATTTGTGTTTTTGGGGACCAAAAATAGCAGGTGTGTGTGGGTGCGTTCCTAGAAGATTCCTGGTGGATTTACCATTCCCATCCATTCCCTAGTTCTGCTGTATGTTTACCAATTTCGCCAAAAAACCTCCGCAAAACTTCAGCGAATCCAAGTCACCTGTCAAGCAAATCACCTTTAGATCCACCTCGGCGGTTTCATTCCCACCATTCTCAGAGGCTGCCATGGCTCCTCCGTGAAACTCCGCAAATCGGCCTGTCTTTGGGCCTGAAGGACCTGATGCACGGTCTCCTGGGAGTGCGTGGTCAATGAATGATATCTACGGAGATGTGATTACATACGTATATACATATGTATACAAAAAATATTTATATATAAATTATATATATATATATATATTCATTATTGATCATTATTATATATAATATAGTATGTGTTTATTCATATGCAATGTCTTTCATACGTCATATCATATATATATATATATATACACATATACATATATATATATATATACATATATATATATATATATCATAAGGTGTATGTATATATAGCTGAGGCTGGGGCTATCCCATTTTCATCGGGCAATACCATGCTTGTTTGCCACAGACCATGCATCAGGTGCGATTGGCCATCTGGGTCTTCTAGTCACTCCATGTTCATTATCCACGTATATCATTTTGTTTATACTGTGCACTTGTAGCTGGCTGAAAAACCATGCTTGTCGCCACGTACCAACTGATTTCTATGCACAGCCAAGTAGGTTCCCTGTTCTTGCTGTTCTCTTTGTTGCATGAAATCGGTCTAGACAAACAAGCTTAGAAAAGAAATCTACACGAACTACTAGCTCTAAGGTGGTTTTGAACTGTTGCATACGCCCAAATGCCAAGAAACCAGCAGCAAGCAATGATGTGGTTGGTGATCATCATCATACAGAGTCCACCTGCCACCTGACCGGTCCCCAGCTACCCCAGATTTTTTAAAGGAAAATTTTACAGGAAACCTTGCTCTTTACCATGAAACAGAGTCGCAAACCCTGCGAATCCTGCAATTCTGGTATCTTTTGGGGATGATAGGTAGGCCCTCAAGGCCAACTCAGGGTTTATCTGAGGCTTTAGATGTTCCACCACACCTTGGTACAATCTATGGGATCTATGGCTAACCATTTTCAAAATCCTAGGTGGGCATCATGTCACCTCGGGGAGCAGCCAAGACACTTTCTGTCCCGAAAGTTGGTTGCATATTTTCCAAGATGGCGAGTGGTTCCAATCCCTATGAACACAATATGACTTCTTTTGGATACTCATCCAAAAAAGGGGTGGGTTTAGGGTTTGTCTAGAAATCAGGTGTACCCCAAATTTTATGGTTTCTCATCCCGGATTCCCCATTACACGGCCGTAAGTAAAGTTGGGGTATACTGAACCCCATGTTCAAACAATCCCAAATCATATTTTCATATTGGTTGATATTGGTTGGTTCTATACCCCATGATATCCCCATTGATATTTCTCAGACAACCCCAATCATATTGGTTTGTAGGAAAAACTGTGAAACATCCCATGAAGACATCTTAAACTCCACATGTTGATATGCCCTTAATATTCCCAATCCAAATGCTAATGATCAAAAATCTGCATTGGTTTCTTCCAGCAACAACCAGCTCGCGTCCGAAAAATCGACCCGGGCCTTCAGAATCAAGAAGGCGTTGGTGCTCAACAATCGATTTGCCAACACCATGACCTGAAAGCTGACAAACCAGTGACATCACATAGATTACCCTGCCTTAAACATACAAAAGCTATGGAAAATCACCATTTCTAATGGGTAAATCAACAAGAAATCATAATTCATTAACCTGAAATAAGGCTAATGTTGGGATGATTCCTTCTATTAACCATTGTTCCAGTGACGTTGCAGTGAGGTTATTACAATTTACCCCATTTTGAGACACACCCATATGATCTCGAATCACAAGACACCACATGAATGGGCCCTTACTAAAGATATGCAATGAATGGGTGAAATAATGCAAAAAAAAATCACCCTTTTGGTATAGTTCTAGTGACACCCCACAAGATGGTAAAGGTGAACGAACATCACGAAATATTCAGGGGATAAAAAAATGCTCTATCTTGTTGGGGGTGTTTTCTAACTAGTGTCAACCATCATCAATTTTGCAGCTCTGTTCACAGTAACAGCCCTCCGGTAAAAAATGACAGTGACTGCTATGGAAAAGGGCCCATTTAGTTCAATCATTGACCGATACCATCTGGTTATTTAACATAGCTATGGAAAATCCCTTATAAATGGAGGTTCTAATGGGAACATCATCTATAAATGGATCATTTTCCATGGCTATGTTAAATAACCAGAGGGTATTTACCTATCAAGAATGATGATTGTCCATAGCTACCCTCTGGTTTTCTCAAACGTGGGGTTTTGATTCCCATAGAAAAACACCTACAAACCGTAGTAGGACCGTAACGTTCATTAAAAACCGTTGCCATGTTTGATTACCGGAGGGTCATTCCATGAATGACCATTATGAAGCCATTAAGCATTAGTCACCATTAATCACCATCATCAACAAATATCAACCATCTATATAGATCATTTTTCCATGTTTGATTACCAGAGGTTTGTGTCCCATTAAGTTCGTATTATATCCCCATGATGGTTGAGATCTCCCATTACATTCCATTACAAATAATATGTTGTTTTACCATTATAGATCATGTTCCCACCAGATTGCCCAAGGGTACATCAGGTTTTTCCAGGTTAATAACAAAAAATTATCTATATAAATGGGAGAATTATAAACCATTCCCATTCAATGCCATAGAGTGTTGTTTCCCCCATGAAAATCCGCAGGAATTCTCTAGGATTGCCTTGTTTTGCAGCCGCGTTAGTCGAAGAAGACGGAGCAAGCGCAGCCTCGGAACTCGTGTTATGTAAAGAAGTAATATTAGTATGAAACTCATAGTGATGATATAATCGATTCGTCTTCTAGATAGTGTAGTAGTATTCTGGCACTAGGTGGTGAAATTGCCCATGTATGTGATATAATTAGAAAAAATGATTTACTCATTAAAAATTGTGAGTTTATGTGATTGTGCATGTCTATGTTAAATTACCAGAGGATAATGGGATATCGTTCCATTTATGAGTAGTAATTCCATCACTTATCCAATCAGTAGATGGATTCTAGAGATACTTAATCGATTAGCGTAATTGATAAATGGATCGATCGATGGGGATTCCCTATGGCAAGTCGTATGGCCTAGATACTTATTGCATCGCAAAAAAAGGATGATTGATTTTTTTGGACGCTTGCACATGAACAAGGAAAAATACCCGTCCTCTCATCTCATTCTACTATTGGGTTGATAGGTTTTCCCACTATGGATTATGATAATCAATCAATTAGGTAGTACAATTCCCTATAATAACCAATCAACAAAGGTATTTTTAATGGCTCATAGGCTCATATGTATTTGTTCATACATGTGGCAGAAGATTAAGCCGTTGTCCTACCAATGAATAATGCAGACTGCTAGCACCTGTAAACAAAGGTTGACTGAGACATCTTGACAGATTTGATGTTTGTTTTCTTGGTCATTGGCAGTTTCAATAACATCTTCGTCAGAACAACAATTCACAAGATGCAAAGATGTGTTCTCCAAAATCCGTGGCGATACTGTTCTGAGACAAATGGTGGCTGTGAAGATCGTTAAATATAACCGGGGAATCCCACAGCGAGAAAAATGGCATGTCGGACCATGTTTATCCACCATCAATGTGCTAAAACAATCCCCGCTGAACACCTATAATATATCAAACACCGCTGGCTTTGTCAATGGTGTGTATATATATATATCATATAATATCGGTATACCTACATATATAATATCGCCATCTTTTATATAGTTGTTTCTTTCAATGTACCATCTGGTTATTTAACAGTTCGCCATGGAAAATCACCATTTTATAGCTAGGTAAACCCAGGTAAACCATCTATAATCTATAAATGGGTTATTTTCCATGGCGAACTGTTAGTCATAACCAGAGGCTAATGCCAAATTTTCTGTGGAAACAGTTCCAGCCATTTGGACCCCAAAAAAACCCACTGGATCGGCCGCAGGAAATTTTCCCCGAGCAACAGCCGCATGACGCGGAAGAGCCGCGCCGAGCTAGGGACGCTTTCCTGGCGAACGTAACGGGGACTTGAAATGGGGCAGTTGAGCAAAAATGGTTCGAAATGGCTCAAAAAAGATGGTGAAATCACCCCAAGTTCTTGGAAAACCATGGAAAACCCTCTATAACTATGGTGATGTTTCCACTTCTCACTGGGTCACTGCACTTCCAAGTCATTGCGAGGTGCCCCCCAACTTATGTTTGTTTATAAACCCACCCGACTATATCCACCGTGTCAAACCACAGGTGGCCGGAAAGTTGTAGACCAACTTGGCTTTTAGCAGCCAGCTATGGGGCACCACCTTGTAGGGATTTCCCAATTGAAATCCAATTGATGGTGGCCACAAAGCTGATGACAATGGAGAAAGAAGCCAGAAAAAATACGCTTGGGAAACTGGTTGGAGGTTTGATTAAGGCTACAATATTTAAGGCTACGAAAACAGCCCACTTTAAGGCTACTATACAATATTACATGGAATATGCAGGGTCGTCCAACTACTGAAGCGATATTCCCATTATTCCCATAAAATGGTTAATAACCTATGACAGAATATGCCTGGGAATATATCACAAAGGTTTTTTCATAGTAAAAATGGGAATCTATTCACTGTCTATCATGTTTTTCCTATCTTCCGGATTTGTCATCCCGTCATCATCCCGAATCGGGGTCTCCCTATCTGTGCCACGCCTCAAAGATTTCCAAGATCAAGATAGTGGCATCGATGGAAATAAGGACTAGATCCATCAAGAACCAAGATCCTCTGCTTGGATGTGGCAAACCCATGAAGAAATTAAACAAACAAAATCTGTGGTATAAACATGTATAAACCATCCCTCAACTGGGCCTTTTTTTGGGGGGGGTTACCTTAGTTCCGAGAGATTATTGTACGAGGGGCCAGTGGTGTGCACTTGCAGTGTTCTCAGAGGCAAATGGCAAATGGAATACAAGTGGTGTTTCTGAGACAGTAGTGGTGTAAAACTCATGTTCACTTCTCGGTGAGTGAGCCAAATCCCCGACCAGCGATGGCGCGCTGCTTCGAGCTGAGAAGCTGAGATAGAGAAGCGCCAGCTTCTTGGGCCTCAACTCTTGCGCACCGTTGAGCTCCAGGCCGAAAACCAGGTGCAATGGCATGTCGGTGACCCTGGAGTTTCGTCGGGGAAAACCATGGACCGGGGGCATGGAAAATTGGGGGAAATCCATGTGTGGAGAAAGTGGAAAATGGATGGGGACATGGAAAAATGAAGGGAAAGTGGAATAAGACGGAACACGAATGGGAAATAAGGGGAACGGGGAACATGCTGTGGGAAAGAGCTATAGCTTGTTTAAAAAAATGAAGGGAACATCAAGGGGGCATGGAACATGAAGGTAATTCAACCGAAAATGAAGGGAGATGTTCAAAACCCGAATTTTTATTCACGGACATCATCTACTTTCACGGGGGATGTTACAGTGCCATATTAGGCCCAGCAAAACAGTTGGATGTGACTACAAATAGCGCATCCGTGTCTTTCGTCTCTGAGCGGTTACTGCTACATCAAATTATCAACCTTCAATGGTAGATAGTATGTATGATCCATATCCATATTATATATATATGTGTGTGTGTAACTATAATATACATTTGTATCATGTATATATATAAATGTATATTCAATGAGTGGATAATTGAAAAATGTTCAACATGATTCGCAAACCTAAAAAGGTCGGTCATTTGTGGATAGTTCCCCCCATCCTAACCATCATTTCTAGTGACGTCGCAGTGAGGTCGTGAGCAAATTTATCCAATATCCCATATTATTATTCCCATTTTGCTTGGTATAATATCCCTTTCATCATATCTATGTCAATGGATGTCAATTGTTAAATCTCTTTAAAATTCATCTTCAATATCTTCAATCAACAAAGCAAACAAAACATAAAAACATCATCTTAAAGAAAGCTCCACAAAAACACCATCACTTTCTCTCCCTCGCATCGGATCCGACCAAAATCAACCGCACCGCCAGAAATCCCGAGGCTCCAGTACGCAAAGCTGAAGCGCGAGAAGATCCGCAGGAAGTCCAAGAACCTGACGACCCGAAAAAGTGGTGTGTTTTGGGATGCCGGATGCACCGGATTTCCGACCCATTTTGCCTGGAAGAATGGGGAGTTCAGCAAGAAAAATGGGGATAAGATATACGGATATACCATGATATACCGATATACCCTCTGGATCCCTCTGGCAGTTTGATACCGTTTGCGATCCATGAAAATCGATGAAAATTTGTGATTTTCCATCAGAAATTGTTGGTTTGCCAAGGGTAAGCAGGAAAAATTCTGGTCAAATGGGATGTAGTGGGGATATTCCATGGGAATGTACAGTATGATGGGAATTCAATGGAACCATGGGTTGGTTGGGGGAATGAGATAATGTTGATTAATCTGCGGATACAGTAGTACCATTCTTCCAACATTCACATTAGCATTTTTAGACGAAAGGACTGTCTTCCAAGTCCCAACTTGAGGCAGGGCCTCTATGTTAGTTGCAAGAAGTATGAGAAATTACCATAAGCCATGAGCCATTCTGGCTGTTCTTGACCAGTTGAGGAGTCAAGAAAGAGACAAAAAGCACATGTTCAGTATTGTTCAGTAGCCAGTACCCTCTGGTAAACTAACATAACTATGGAAAATCACAATTTATAGTGGATTTTCCCATTAAAAATGGTGATTTTCAATAGCTATGTTAAATTACCAGAGGGTAGCTGTACTTTCACGGTATTTCAGAGACGTCCTGACTTGTTCCATGGCGCTATGGGGCTACCCCCAGTTCTCAGCCCGTCGATGACCGACCTGGATGACCATCGACCATTAACGGTTAAGCCACGGCGAAAAAACTGGAGATCCCTCGCTCATCCATTATCATTGATGGTGTTCCCCTTATAAAACACCATGGTTCACCATCATGGATTCCAGTTATTATCCCACTATTGACCATGATACTGTAGATGTATATATATATACACACATAATATATATATATAGGTTTCCTAAAAGGGAGGGACCCTAAATCATCCATGTTTAATAGGGTTTCCATCATAAACCTTGCAGCTGTTGGGAATCCCCCATTTATGGAAACCCCTAGGAAATACCTACCTGATTCATGCACCATGATCCAGGCTAACTTGGCGCCAAGATACGTGGGCAATGCGCTCGAAAAGAAACCCAAGGGAATGGTGATGAGGTCCCACAAGATCCTTGAGCCATTCTGGCCATTCTCTAGTGATATGAGGAAATCCTGGCCATTTCTAGGTGACAAAAAATACGCCGGCAGTGGCATTCTGTGCAATCCATGAGATACATTTCTGTACAATCTCACTGAAATGTCCCAAGTTTCGTCTCCCCTTTGGGTCAAATCCTGCCTTTTCTTCTCAAATCCACCCTTAACGTCTCAAATCACTCTAGAACCAGCCCCAAGTGATGCCAATGTCCAAAGTTCTTGGCACAAGAATCGACGCATTTTCGGATGATCCAATCTATATTCAGAAAATCGTCGGAATCTGCAACCAAAGAGTGTCCTCTGAAGGACTCCTCACCATAGCCAACCATAGCCAAGCATAGCCAAGCCATCTTCCGAGCGGCAACGTTGCCCCAATGGCCGTCCACAACAGTTGTTGCCAGCTATTCGGCTGGAGCACCATGCGATGGAGACACGACAGCTCCTGACGTCGTGAAAACAACATGGAGATCCTGCTAATCGAACAGCAAAACGATCAATAGACGATCAGTAGAAAAATATCTGGTATTTGTGTAATATGTGAGTAAACCTCTGGTTATTTGACATAGGTATGGAAAATGAGCCCTTTTATAGATGAATATGATGTTCCTATTAAGCCTGCTTATTTTCTATTGCTATCTATCCAGATGTGCCCCTTTTAGTCCAGTTTCACGGTATGACCATGAAGAAAAATGCGAGATGGAGATGGAGATGGATCAGTCGTCACCATTGCCAATCTGCCAGATACCCTGCACAAGAATAAATTCTTTGCTGATTGCTGGTGAACGTAGATATTCCCATTAATATCCATTAATACCAAAAGACAAAAGCATTACAGTATGTAAGATTGACCTAATCACCATGCGCCAGTTTCAATACTCTGATCCAATGACTTGAATGATGACTGGCTTACTCCCATGACAAAACGGAAACCTCCATAACCATGTAACTTGATGTAACTTGACCATAGCACATCTGGTTGGGAAACCATCCAGACCCGCTCCAAACCGCACCCTGCCTAACCAACAAACCTGTAGGGAAAACTCACAGAACTGTGGAAAATCACCCATTCCTGGATGAAATATCTATTAAAATGGTGATTTTCTGCCCCAGTTAACATTGAATCTACCTCGGAAAATTCTGGGGAAATCCTTCGAAACCCCAAGTGGTGCTGGCTATCCCCAGCTATCCATAAAAGATGGTCACATCGGCTGGTTGAGGTCCTCATTCTGCTGCTTTTCCGGTGCAGTTTTCCGGTTTTTTGGGCCGCTCCGGTCATGGCTCCATTGTACTTGTTACTTTCCATCCGGACAAGAACAGCTGTGGCTCAAAACTGGGCTACTAACGGAGCCAACATATAATGTTCAGTATTTAGCCACCATGCATTTTGATGGAGATGTATGTATGTATGTGCTATGATACTGTATTAGATCAGATCAGATAATATCATATCAGATCGTATCAGGTCATATCATATATATATACATCTATTCTATTATAATATATCATATACATCTTTGATACACACTATAAATTAAACATCATACCGTATAATACATTTAGAAAAAAAAATAACCTGCCGTAACCTGCCATGACCCTCCACCCAGATCAGCCTCGCGGATTGTATCTTTCATCTTCAGGTTGCCCTTCCTCGGTCAAAATTGGCACGCGGTTCTGGGGGTGTCCCACTCTCATGCTATGGGGATTTTTACCTTAAAAAAATTGGACTTCACCGTGCATATGTATGACAATTGGGATATGCTGGGGATGTTCGAGTTGTATAAAAATGGAAGCTTCTGGTGATATTTTTATCGAGCTTTCCGACTAACATATGAAAGGGCTAAACGGTAAAAAAATGTTGATTGAAACCATCTAAATCTATAATCATGTGGATGTTAAGGGGATGCATTGCCAACCATAATAGCTGTCTATGGCTGTCTCAAAAGGGGTTAGAAAAACAACCCGATTGAGAGCAATTTCTGAAACTCGTCGGTTGAACCCTATGACTATATATATAATATGTGTCTGTCCCAAATCAACTGGTTGCTAATAATTGTCCAACATTAAACTGCTGTTTCTGGGTGTATACGCCCCCAATTTTGGGCAAAAGATGACTGTACACCACTCAGTCGACCCAGCTGACAAAGCTCTGCCAAGCATCTTGTCATGCGTAAACATGGTGCGAAAGTTGCGGGGCCGAGTACGGCGTTTCAAGTCCTGGCGTTCATAAATGCGGCTGGAAAGCAATGAAAATTATGGATCTAAGAATCGAAATCTGGATCTAATCAACAAAAAATGTGACCAAGACGCAAAACAGGAAAATGTCGGGATTGAAACAGCCTTGAAGCGACACCAAGAAGATGGGTTTCGAACCAATGGAATCCCCTAAGTCATTGGGATATGCTAACACCCAAAACACGAAATATACGCTATAGATTTCCAAAAGAGAGGGTATATTCCTAGATTCCCCAAGATGCAAATAGTGGATATATTCCTCACAGATTCCCCATGTTTGGTGTCATCCCACGATCTCATCGACTCAGCGTCCTGCAGAGAGATGTTCCACATGGGCAGCATGTGCAAATCATTCTCCGTGAAGTCATCCTGACTGTTCCCCTCGTCGTTGTCCTTCATCTGAAGCATCTTCGCAGTCCTGGGCCGCAATTCAGCAGGTTTTGAACTGGTGGTCTTTTTGAAAGAAAATGGACAAAACATTGGGAAAAATATGTAAGAATAGAGAAAAGAGTCAGAGTCGGAAAAAAAAAAAAAAAACTGAAAAAATGGAACGAATCGAACGCCTGAAAAAAACTCGGGTGAAGCTGTGGGGATTTGGACGGCCTGGGGAAACGAAAAACAAAAGCTAAGCATTGGAAAAATGGATGCACCTTTGGGGAAAAACAGAAACTGAAAACCTGGGGAAAATATTCAGACATATCAGTGGTATTGAGAATTCAAGAGGTATACATATACTGTATGTATGTATGTCTGTATGTCTGTATGGATCATCATCCTGTCCCTTATGACACGGCGACTTCGTCGAGCATCAACTCGATCCATCGTGGATAGAAGAAAGCGTCCTCTGAATCTTCGTGAGAACCTCGTTTCCAGCACGACGACTGGGTCCCGGTTTTCTGGGAAACCAACCTCTTCGACACCGGACGACAAGTCCTGTCCGTTTCGTCGATTTGTTCAGCGGAAAATAACGCACTCATTTCACGTATATTGCTTGTTTTGTATCCCACTATAGTCACTATATCCCATGATATCCCCAATGAATTGTTCATCATCAATCAACAGGAGTTCAGTCCGATGATGGTGAACCCCCAGCATTTGATGCATCAAACAGCCATCCCAATGTTTGATGGCTAAATCCCAATGTTCGATATATGGTGGATCATAGCTGTCGATGCTTCAAGCTACGCTCCAGCGGTGGCACTCCCCGCAGCCGGTCGTCCACGGTGACGGACACCACGTGGCGCTTGCCCACCTGCGAACTTGGGGTGATTTGAACATCACTGGAGTGGTTTAAGGTGAAATTCATTGGTTTAAGATGGTTTAAGCCCTATGAATTGCTTAAAAACCATGGTGTCCGGTTCAGATTTTCCCTTCCAGTGAAAGGATCCAAATATATTCTGATCCAGGGATTCAACCAGGGCTATGGCCCTCCCCTGACATGGGATTTATCCATGAGATTTCGGAAATCATATACTCTCCGGTAGCCAAATGATGGGCAGTTTTAATGGGAGAATCCCATGAAAATGAGGCTTTTAATAGGATTTCAATGGAAAAATGCTGGCGATTTCAATGGGAAAATGCTGGGGGACTTCCGCCGAAAGTTCCAGATTAGACCTCTGATCCCATCACGCACTGTTTTTCGCGTGGGCAAAGGTCAAATTTTGTACCCCGCAAAAGGGACCCCAAAAATGAATAGATCCACTAAACTCGAGTTTCTACCGGATATTTATTTCTATTATTAGGGAGATGCATGATTCAACATCATGTACGTAGAAGAGTTGCGTAAATCAGTCGCGTCTTCTTGCATCAACCCCACCAGCGAGACTCATCGCTTTACTGTCGCTTCGCTGTGGTTCACTTGTGCCATCTTGTGCCCGCATTTGGTGTGAAAACCAATTGGGTTTTGTTGATATCTTGTACTACTGGATTTGCTTGTACAAGACGACAAAACAACATCTTCATCCCATTGAAAATGTATGAACATGTCATAGCTTGGAAAGCCTCCGGTTCAACGGTGGCAATGAAGGAATCATCATGTTCAATGGGCAAACCATCATAAATCAGCTATAAGTAAATGGGCCATCTATAAACCATAGCTATGTGAAATAACAAGAGGTGAAAGTGTATCCCGATTTTACATTATAAAAAAATGTATAAAACATCTATATCATACTTATTTAATCTTATGTATATATATATATTATAATATTAAATAAATTCGTCCATGATCATCCATGATTGTTGCTTGTCTTCCCATTCGTTTTCCACATGATCCCAAGATCCCCGCGTACGCCTGCACCTCGTCGTCCCTCACCACGTGGCCAGCTGAGCCATGTAGCAGCTCCGTGTCGTAGCGCCGTAGTAAGCTCTGGCGCCTGAGAAAACTCACATAGCGCCTGGGACATTGCCCATTTGGGTATGGATCAATACCTATTAATACCATTTTTAGGGGAATGAACATCCATTTACCAGCTATTTTGATGTTCACCAGGGGTACAAGGTTTTGACACACTGCCATTTGGATCCATTTGGGGGGTTCCATAAATTGGGGTACCCAAAAAATAGCTGGGTGGTGAATATTTCATGGAGAATCCCAATCTGATAGCTGGATGAGACACGGTGTACCCTCATTGTGGGAAACCTCCATTTAGTTCCATGATTTACCGCATTACTTGGTGGCTCATCTGACTTAGTAAGTGGTTTATAACCCCAGTTGTAAGTGGATTAAGCCTACTTATATGACTAGGGTTATAGTTACAACCCACTTGCTAAGTTTCCCTGCTATTCACAAGCAACGCCCATAAATGTTGAGGGGATTGCAATTCGTTCAGCCCAACTGAAGCCTTATCTTGAATGAAATCCATGGCTATGGGTCATTTTTTTCTGTACCCAGTGGGTCAGGAAAGAAGAAGCCATGGCGCCATGGATCGGTTCGTGCAGTTTCGAATGTCTTCTTCACCAATTTTTTCGGCTCGTGGGGTGTCCAATGACTTGACCTTTTGACCATGCCCATCGAGATGGGGATTTCTGCTCAGGGCCCATATCCCCCTCCCAACTTCTGGGGCTTTTTTCCAATGGTTGTACCTAGCCCCTAGCCCTGTCCCAGCTCATCTCAATATCTATCAATTGTGCTTTGTTGGGAAACTCGATGAGTATAGCGAGCTAACTGCTGGATCCATTTTTGGGTGAATATGGATACACCTTTAGATCCTATTCACCCGTTTAGTTGGCGAAATTCACCGTGTTTCTGAAAAAGATTGAAATCCACTATGACCATTGATCGATGAATCGTTGGCAAAAAATGAGCTCCCTATGTATCAAGGTAGTCATAACCATTTGCATATACCCTCTTTTTAACTAACATAGCTATGGAAAATATTGTAAAATCATGGAGCTATATATAAATAATATATATATGTATAAATGAACCATCAAGAAAACAGTTCGGAAACTGTAAAAGTACCAGAGTCTCAGAGGCTATAACTTATGCTATCCGTTGTTCATCCATTATTATTGATTATGTCCCATTATTCTCCAATTCTATTTCATGAAATGTCCATGGCTATAGTAACCATTCTTAACAATCATTAAATTAATGATTAACCATGATTAACCTATAAATCAGTATCATAGTTTCAACCATTATTAACCTATATTTATGCTATTATATACCTGTTCAAAACCTCCAAGTTGCCTAATTCTGTCATTATTTTGCCAAGTCGCAGCGCATCCAGCTGCTTTTTCACGAAGTCCTCATAGGCGTCGCGCCGATCCGCGACCTGGGGTACACCAAAGCGGTCACCATGGGGAGGTTCGGAAGTGAAAACCAGAAGATACACTTTTTTTTTTAGGGAACTATAGGGAACTATGGAGAGTTATAAGGAGTTATAGGGAGTTATACATTCTGTGAAAACTATGTTTAGTACAGTTTTAGGGAGTTTAATCCAGTATCAACATGATGAGTTTGGATTTTTTGATCAAAGACAAGGATGATAGGGTGAGGGTTTTAACTCAGAAAAATATACAACATATGTTATTGTAGTTTACGAGGCTACGGCAAGAATTGGATGGTTTCACCAAGGATTCTATGAGGATCTACGTATAGAATTGGAAAGCGGATGCTGCCAACAAGAAAATAGGGATGTTACTAAGCAAGAGACTAGGGTCCAATCTAATCAAAAAAATACCAACATGGTTCTTGAATCTACCAGTATCGTATATAAATATCGACTAGTTTCTTCGAAAATATGTTTGCAGTTGCGGCATTTCAGGGATTGGATTCGCCGCTATCCAACAAGGAAACGGCTGGGTCTGAAAGCAGGGTACCCCATTCCACCGGTGAAGCAGCGAACTTTTGTCGACTGGCGAATAATTCCCACAAAATAAGAGGATTTTGTTGAGGGGAACTTTCAGGAACCTTCATTGGAGGTACCTAACTTATGTAAGGTCTATTTGTCTATCTAAGGCCTGTGTAAGGGAATATCCTCCAAAGATCTCCGAAGAAATTGTCTCATCTGGTACAGTACCTCCATTTTGGGTACCTGAATGTGCCGCTGAATTTTGGGGGGGTCCCCTTACCTGTCAGCGAGAGGTTCCCCGCCAGGTCTTGCCGTTGGGGGGACAAAAATCCCCGGATATGGAACCCGAATCTCATACGAAGTCAGTTATAGAGTTCTGGATAAATTCTCATATACATCTTCATTGCATTAACCCTGAAACCAGATGAAGAGTTCCTATCCATTGGTGCTTACCGGTTATTGACTATCGTTAAGAGCAATATTATTATCAACCATTATTATGTGCTAGTATTAGTAAAATTACTAGCTATATAACTGTTATTCAGCATCTAGAGGTGTCCTAAAATGGGGGTACTCCCAAATCATCCATTCAAAATATGTTAAATAAGATGTTCCCTTATAAACCAGCAACAAATTGGAGATCCCTCATGGAAATCTAAGCCAAGACACGGCGGTGGACTCAGCACAGTTGCAGGACATGGCGGGGCTGGATTTCGATTCGTTAGCTGGAAGTTGACCTGAAAACCTCAACTGGTTGGTGGTGCAATAACCATGTTGAAAAATGATGGAGTTCGTCAATGGGAAGGATGACATCCCATATAATATATGAAATGGAAAATAAAAGCCATGATTGAAACCACCAACCAGATAAGGATGTTCATCTTGTTCGATTCCTCACGGGAGAAGAACATCTCCGGGTCCTGTCGTTTCACCGGGGGAGGTCCATGAGACAAGACAAATGTGACATCCCGTCAGATTCTGGGCGTCGAAAAAATCCGACCCAGAGCCGGGCAAAAAAACAAGGCACTCGTTGGGGGATCATCGTCGGAGTCATGTGAATTGATGTGAATTGCACTGATTCCAGGTCCCAAAAAAACTCGTCGACAATGATCCGAACACATCAGTCATCAGTGATAAAAAAGGAATCCGAAGCTGAGACAGCCACGGAAAACCATCCAACGCCAAAATCCATCAGCTTTCCAATTGAAATTGCCATGAATTGCTGGTCAATCCCACCTTGAGACCCCAGAGGCAGCGCTGGCAGTGATGAAGTTGGTAAGAAGTATACATCCTTGATAAGACTCACGTGGAACCTGAGCACTTCTCGGTATCCAATACTAAAGTCATTGTTCAGGTACTATATATATATGTAGATATATATATATATGTAGATATATATATATGTAGATATATATATATATATATGTGTGTGTTTGAAAAAATGAGGAGTCCATGCAAACAAGACATGCTGGGTTTGATCTCAGAATTCAGGGTCCACTACTGTCCCCAGTGTCAAAATATATCTCATTCTATGCTCCCACTTGGGGGCTTAAGAATGCCTAAGTTTGTGTTTTACTGGGTGCGTCTGAAAATGTGGTGAAAACTCTCCCAAATGGCCATTCTAATGGGGAAAACGATGATCAACCAATGGACTTTCGGTGGATTTTCGCCCAAAATGTCAGACGTCCCTGTCGGTGATGGGGGCACTCGCAGATGAAGCTGGTAACACCCAGGGCCAAAAGGCCAAAGGCACCAAGGCAGCCTGAGATTTCGATGGTCGGTTTGTGGCCAACCACTGGGACATTTTTTTTTGACCATTACTTGTTCCCATTGTGTTTGTTTCCCATGTTTTATGAGGTTCAATAAACTTATCATTTTTGTTGGTTGGTCATGAAATAAGAAATGCATTTCTATGGTGAAGAAAACATGTATGAACATATATTGATGACTTATTTCAATATGTGTAACAGAATGGTCTGAACCAAAATGGCTGCTCAATGCCCGTTCTTTGCTGCGGTCCCGCAAAAAGCACCATAAAGTGTCGTGATACTTGTGAGGCATGCTGAACCTTCGCATTTGGGGATGGATCAACACCTCTGAAATAGATTGAAATAGCCTCTGGTAATTTGTTACATAGCAATTGAAAATGGCCCATAGAAATAGTTGATTTACCATGATTTACCTATTAAAAATGGTGGATCTTTCCATCGTTACCGGGGTAGCATCTTTGGTGATTTGAACATCCATCAAACGCCACACAGTCGTCAGATCCGTCAATCATGGGAGCCACACCACCATGGAGCCACCGGTTGCCTGCCCAAATTTTCTGGCAGATGGATGAAAGTGGCAGGGAGAAGACAAAAAATGGCTGTTGCTGTTTTTTTTTAAGCAAAAAACTGGGAAGACTGTGAAGACTCATAGTTTCGAATCAGAATGGAAAGCGAACAAGTTCAAGAAATCTCTCACCTTCATGTCTTCAATCCTACAGGTCACAAGTTGTGGCTCCAAAGTCATGAGACAGTCTGCAAAATGTTCCCGGTCCCGCAGCATTGCCCTTCACAGTCATGTAGAGAGTGGAAACGTATTTCCTGCTTAATCTTTCAAATCTTAAACTCCTTCAAGACAATCAAAAACCACCATCTTCAGCTTGAGCATCTTCCCAATCTTCCCCATCTTTCCCATGGATTTTTTTGCACAGATCCTATTATGACAAAACGCGCCTGGCCATTTCTCGTAGATGAACTTTCCAGCCACGAGGCTCGGGATACCTGCTCGTGACTTTCTTTCGCCACCAGCTAGCAGTATGGAGTCGTAAGGCATAGCTATGAGTAGGGTACATGTAGAATCTATCATTTGTATATATATATACATATATATATACATATATATATATATACATATATATATATATATAGTTAATATAGTGTGTATATATATAGTATATAGTATAAAGTATATAGTATGTAGTATATAGTATGTAGTATATAGTATATATTACACAGTGAAGTATATATAGTATATACATATACATTGTATTGTAACTATAGTTACATAATTTTACATACAAACAATGAATCTACCACTTCCGCGGCCTAGTAGACTGGAGCTCCAGAACCACACGTCATTCCGTTGCCTGGGCTTTGCCATGGGCCTTTCTTGGGGTACCCCATGGGGGATATCATGGAGACACCATGGACAGTTCCATCCCCATCATCCGTTGTCCGATTGGCATTTTTTCGGATTGGCAACCCATGTTTGATGTTGGTGATGTGACCACTGATTGTTGTCATTGTTGTTGTCCAAAGTATATGGTTTTGTTGGTGAGAAATCCCCTAGAAATCTAGAGATTGGTAAATTAAATTGTCCATAAATGTGCCATCTATACCATAGCTAGGTTAAATTACAAGATGGTAAATTCACGGTGGGTTGTTCAATCCCGTTAAATCTCGTTAAATCCCATTCAATTTCATGAAATGCCAATACAAAGTGTCACCATTATTCGCCATTCACAAATCTCAAATCCAAGGAAGAACATAAATCCGATGAAATCCGATGAAATCCTACAGTATGAAATCCGCTTAAACTCCCTTACCCTCCTGTAAACTATCATAACTATGGAAAACCATTATATATCATTATATAGTTTAATAGGTACATCATCTATAAATTATCCATGTTCCATAGCTAAATATGTTAGTTTACTGGAGGGTAAACTCCCATATACATACATACATATAAATAAATAAAAAACTACAATATGAAATCCGCTTAAACTCCCTTAAACCACGAATAAAAAACACATCCCATTCGACCGAATCGCCACGCCTCCGCACGCGCATGCGCACAGCCATCGAGACAGTGCACACCATCTCAAGCTGCCGTAGGGTGTCCTGGTCGACGGAGATGAGCCACTCATTTAAAAAAAATATATCTGTCATATAAAAGTTTTTAATATATATATATATATGTGTGTGTGTATTACAATACAATAATATTATATCATATTATATAGTTATTATATTATTTTATATATTATCATGTATTTTATATATCTAATATTATATAAATATGATATTATGTATGTATATATAAGATATTATATATATATATATGTGATAATATATATATATGATAATATATATATATATATATATGATAATATATATATATATGATAATATATATATATATATATAAATATGATATTATATATGATATTATATATATATGATATTATATATATATGATATTACATGTATATGATATCACATATATATATATGATATTACATATATAATATATAAACAACTGTGTATATCTAGTGTATATCCCCATGAGTGTATATTATCTACTAATGATGTCTATATATTATCTATATAATACCCTAACTCTGTATATCCAGTGTATGTGTATCTAGTATGTCCCCATAAATGTATCTATCTAGCATATCCTCATAAAATGGATCGCTTAATCTCCAGTGAATCTGGGTAAATAATTATATTTCACTAACCTGAATTAAGGCTATATTGTGGATGATTCCCCTCACTAACCACCATTCCAGTGAAGAAGAACAGTGAGGTCGCTATAAATTTGCCCAATTGTATTATAAATACATAAATATTATATATATATAACTTATATATATATATATATCCCAACAGTACATGTAGTAAATGTTTGCCCCAAGTATGAATCCCTACTATTTCACAGCCCCAACAGCCTCAACCGGGCGCCTCCGTCGCGGTGATCACGTTGTCCCAGTGCCGCGTGCGCGCGCGGAGTACCTCCTGCACCACCTCTTCGCGCTTCTGGCGGAAGGCCTGGCGCTGGATCTCGGGGGATCCGCAACGGGAAGTGCTGGGTTTAGGTCTGGGTGTTGTTTGGGTTAGTTGGGGAGGTTGAAATGGTTGGTTAGTTGGGGTTTTGTTGGGGTTAGTTGATGTTGAATCTGTTTTTGATGGTAAATTGGACAGATTGATGAAGAAATTTGAATGGCTTGGAACTTGGAAGCAGTTCGTTGTCACCAGTAACTGGTGATTCATCCCTGCTTTTGTTGGATCATCAACCTACCATCCCCATCGATTTCCCGGGTACCCTCTGGTAATCAAACGTGGCAATGGAAAACCTGTTTCTAGTGCAGGTTTCAACGGGAAAGTCGGGTATAAACGGGGATTTCCAAGGATTTAAATATGTAATAACCATAATAAAACAATCATTTCTCCAATTTCCCAATTCCATGGATCCAATTACTATATACAATGCTACATTTCTTCATGCAAGGATCATCTGGGAACCACCAGAGCTGGTTCTTCCCATGATCTTCACGGTACCATGAGTGTTTTCTCTCGGAGAGTGTCAACCCCGGATTCATCTGATCCCATGCTTTGCCAATTGGGGTGATACTCCCCAAATAGTGATCATCATTGATCATCTGATCTCTATAGGTTCTATGAATGGTTGACATCACCAGTGGTGTCAATATCTGTTTCTTCTAATCTTCCATGTTTGACACGTCATTGATGCTAATGGCAAGAACAGTAATAATGATAGTACTACCCAATAATCGTGGAGAGTCCAATCATCACTGCAATTCAATGGATTGATTTCAGGGAACATCTTAATCGGATTTTCCATGGGTATTTTCCCATTAAAAAAACATTGGGTTTTTCCTGTAGATGTTCCCATGAAAAACCAATCCATTGAGCTATTGATGGTGATCATGAATCCCAATACCACAGCCTCCAGTGGAAGCTTGTGCTGCCGCACTCCATTCCTTGGCACAGAACCGAGATATATCATGGTACATTCAGTGTTTGACTAGTTGTTCTCTAAGACTATCTTGAGAAGAGATGATATAGAAATATCAGATTCCTAGAATAGCTATAATATATAGCATTGTATAACATTCTATAACATTATATAACCACCAACATAACCTACCAGGGAACTGCAGCGTGAAATGTCCATGGATCTCCTCAATACCATGTTCATCTTTTTTTTGGGGGTCCCAGCGTCTCTTGTTCCACCCCAGCGTTGTACATGGTGTAGATCTGTGGGATATCCTGACCGTTGCGCAAGTTGCGCGGTTTCGCAAGGCATGTCTTGCCAAGATAGTTCATCCAGGTGAGTGAATCGGACTATAGGGATCTATGGATTCCATAGGATACTAAGGCATGATGTTTTGTTGATGGTTTCAAGATCTCAGGTGGGACATCAGCAATCCCAACCCATCTGCACCCCATTCGCCACCCGTTTCGCCGCCCGCGCCTTGCGAGGAATCACCTTCCAAGGCTGTGCTTGGCACGACATGACATGTTCACCGAAAATTCACATAGTCCACCATTCACCAAAGAATGAAATAAGAAATAAATAATGGTGGAATAACATGGAATAACCATGGAAATAAGAATTCATGTCTTTGGTGAATGACATGGAAGAACCACCATTCACCATTCAGTTTCCCCAGATCTGTACCCTCTCGGTATATCACTTCTGCTTCGAAAGGGTGGACTTCTGTGGCTATGGGAGTCGCTGCAGATTCTGCTTGGAGGATCATCCCACGACTCACAACTGCTACTGTAACAGGTTGGGATTACCATCTACAAATGGGATTACTTACTTGTCACTTTGATGCTTGGGCTGCATGAATTATACAAGCTCCTAACATGGGTGAAGCACCTAGATGAAAGTGAGCTTGTTGTATGGGCTTATCTCACTTAAGGGGCTCAATATTTAAATGTCCCTAATATTTAACACACCCAAGAATTAATGGTCTAGTAGGGTCTTTGCACATATTTGGAACCTTAGATTGGGGTTCGGGGGATGGTATTCCTAACAATACAAATATCATTTTGGTTGGTTATATCCCATTATATATCATATATTCTATCTCCATTTCCCCTGGCTAAATCCTCAACAAAGATCCCATTCATATCATATGATTTGATCATTCCCATTGTATATATTCCCATTGTATCACTATTAATCCCCATTGATATCCCATTAGGAGATATCACTAGGAGTATATTGGACTATCCATATAATATAGTATCCAAATATTATAATATATGGATTCCATTAAATACTGGTTGGTGGTGCAATAACCATCTTGAAAAATATGAAAGTCAATGGGGAGGATTATCCTATATATAATGGAACATAAAAAATGTTTGAAACCACCAACCAGAATATTATGTATATATATGAGATATTGTATATTCCCATTCTATTAATCCCCATCGAAAATCGTCGGCTATGAGACTTCCGCGTTGGCCTTCGAGAGTGCCCAACCCAAAGTGCCATAGGCTCGCGCGAAGTCCACGCTGCTGTCGAGCTGGTCTACCTGAGCAGGTCAGTGGTCAGGAATCCGAGAAACTTCACCAAAAATGTGGATCAAAACCAGCCAAAAATTCGTATTTCACCAGCAAGAATGATGATTTTTCACATGATTTAAGCAGCCAAAATGGTGATGCCTGACAAAAATGATGTTTTATATGACCAGCGAAAATATCAGGATCCAGCCAGCAAGAATTGGGATTTATATGTGAAGAAAAGTAAAAGTGGTGTGCAATATCAGGACTCCCAACAAAGGTAATTTGGTTTATTTACCAAATAACAATTGGGGATTATATGGGATTATGGTAGATGTATTCACAGTTGTTTTTTTAACAAACCAATGTATTACTGTGTCCACAAAGAGTTTGTTCTTGGGTCATCTGCCGAGAATCCTTCGAATCCATGGCCAGTTGGGGATTCATGAGAATTCCCCTGAGAAAAACCCAGCATTCACCGTGAATGTCCACGAAATTCGTGACGAAAAGTGATCCAATTTATCCAGAGTTCAGAGAGTTTCCATGTCATTTGCATATGAAAGTACTAAACATGACTGAACTATATACTGACCCTCAAAAAAATAATCAAAAGTGATTTATCACTAGTTTAATAGAGATGTACTTGATTTTTTTTTTCCAGAAAAGGTACCTCCCTAGCAACGTGGCCCAAGCGCCCCAGCCTTATTGAGGATAATCACAAACTTGTGATCCAATCCGGCCTGGTGCACCCATAATCCCAACTGCAGCTGAAACTTCATCGCAATTCCTGTGAAATTCCAATCTTAGCTGGCTAAATCAGCAATTCCAGTGGCTGAATTCCAACTTTAGCTGCTTGAAAAAAACCATTGTGCTAAACGGCGAAATTCCTTTTTTGTTGGATGTTTAAGTCATCATTTTCGTGGTGAAGTTCCACCACGTTTGCTGCTTAAATCCAAGCTGAAAAGTTGGGCTAAAAAAGGGTGAGGTCGTGAGCAAAATTTACCCAGAATGGATATTCACCATAGATATCAATAGATATGAATAGATATTCATAGATATTAATGTATGAAATATATATATATGTGTAGATATATTAATAGATATTTACTATCATGGAATTTCATGAATATTCACCATTTCTAACAGTCAATGGGAGCCACTCCATCTCCCAGCTGACTTCCCGACCATCGAGCGTGTGAGCACATCCAGCGACTCACCCGTGGTGCCAGGCCTAGCAAAAAATGGCGGGTCCACGTTCACCGGGTGATGATTAGTGCTGGTTAGTACAGTTTACACTTTACCATTGACAGGAGATTTTTAGCTAGGTACTATAACTAGTATCTAACCAATGATGATTTATGATGATTTATGATGATGTTTAGTGTTCGGACAGTTCGGCGCCGCTGATGTTGTTCCCATGTTCAAACCATCCAGTCTTTGGACGTACAGAATTCTAGGACTCCAAAAACCAATCTGGTTGGTGGTATACCTACCTCTCTGAAAAATGATGGAGTTCGTCAGTTGGGATGATGACATTCCCAATATGATGGGAAAGTCATAAAATTCCATATATTAACCATATATATTTCCATATGTTAACCACATATTTATGATTAACCGTCAGAAAATTCCATGGTTCCAACCCACCAAGAGATGGAAAATACGACGCTAAAAAATCTACTCTGTGGTCATCCCATGGCCATTTTTTCCTGGTTCTTCGTGGTTCCGCAACGACCGACGCCAAGCGCGGAAGCATTTGGAACTCCCGCCGATCTGGATCGAAGAGCAACAGAATCAGATCCGCTCCTTGGAGATGAAAGATTTCACCGCTCCATGGGGTGAAAACTGACATGTTGCTGTTCCATTCCACAGAAGAAATGGTTTTGGGACCATGGATTTTCATGATCCATAGATGTCCATAGATGTCCATAGTCAATTCCGAAACTGAATCCTATCTACTGAGATCCATGACGATGCATTGTGCAAGAAGCTTCAAATGGAAAATAAAACCACAAAGGGATTTTCAGAAAATCCCGGCCCAAAAAGGAACGCAAGCGCAACACTCCTTGCCTACACAGAAAGAATGCCAGATTCGGCCATCTTGGATGCACCCCCAGCTTGGTATTTTCCACCAGAATTATCATTAAAAAAACAACATCATTGGATGTGTTGACACATAAAAAGTACCTCCCATCCCATGGAATTGGTCGTACCAATCCCCAATTTTGACCCGGTAAATCACTTCCACTCCAGTTGACTGGGTTGCCCAACGTTTGGCGAACCACCGCACCACTTCCAAGAAGTTGTAGCCTCCAGGTGCTTTTAAAATCACAGATTTTTGGGCCAAAGATTGACTGGTTGAATAGTGGATTTACACACTGAAAATGGTGATTTTCCGTGGGTTTTTTGTTAGTTTACCAGAGGGTATCCATCTGGTTGGTGGTGCAATAACCATCTTGAAAAATATGAGTTCGTCAATAGGAAGGATTATCCCATATATTATGGAAAATAAAAATGTTTGCAGAAATCCCGAGGCCGTCTGCAGCATGGGATCCGAAGCTCTTTTTTCGTGCCTCACGCAAGTTTCATGCGATCTCTCAGCATGCCGAAGCAAGTCTCGGCTCCATCGCTGCCTGCAATGGATGGTGACTTCGGCCGAACTCCGGGTTCAAATGAACAGCAGCTGCGCTGCCATTTGGTCCAAAGGTGCCTGGCTCCGCAGTCTCATCTCTGCTTCGGAAGAAGAGCTCCAGGGTCACCAAGGCATCACTTCCAGCGGTATGCGCTTGTCCGTGGCGGATCACACCATGGCTCCGTGCCAAAGTTGACAACGATCCAAAGGGCATTCGGTCTCTCAACTCTTGGCGAGTCGCACAGGTCTCTTCCAGCAAGCTCTGAAATCCACCCAACGTCTGCGGAAGTTCGTGCTCTGGGTGCACCAGCTGCATCAAATAGAGGAGATCCGTCATCCCAGCAAAGGTCACCCATGCGCACGAGGAAAGTCCTGAACTTTTCAGCATGGCCCCAAGAGACAGGGCATCAATCCCTTCAGAAGCATGGCGATCGAAATCCACCCCGCAAGCTCGCAGAAAGTTCACGGCCGCATCTGTGTGAAAGTCTGTTGCCAGGTTGTAGTTCAGGTTGAAATTCCAAACCCCAAGGCACTGGCCATCGCTGCTAGCAACCGCCAGCCCAATTTGGATCAATGGTAACAACTCAACGCTCTCCTGGGCTTCAACCCATCATCCAGACTCAGGATGGGCACTTAAAAAAATAGGCTACCCGGCACCCATTGAAATTGCCAGTGGTTATCCAGCACAAAAAAAAAACAACTTGTCCAGTCCTTCATCGCCCTGTAGTGCGTCTCCTCCGATTCCTTCCATGCGTTCTCCTGGATCACGCCTGGGAACTCGGTATCAATCGCCACCACCGCAGCAGATCGCAAGCACTGGCTGAAGAGGCTGAATTCGTGCTGCAAATTTCCGGTCCAGACCTGGGCTCGCTGATCCAAATTGACCAAAAAAAAACAGAAGGGAAACAAAGAAATGGAAATATCTGTAGTAAATCCATGTAAATCCAGGACACTTCTCGAAGCATTTTGTGGCCATGCATTCTGAACATTCTGACCTTTGCAAAGGTCAGGGATTTCTTTGACAAAGCGCGGCAAGGCACTGCACGTTGGCTGTGCGTTGCTCACTTCGCAACGAGGTTCTCCGTTGCAACGCTGGGCCAAAATGTGTAAAAACTGTACGATAGCAAACCCCAGAAAGATAGAAGAGTAAAGCACTACTAAAATATACTATAGAAAATAGTGATAAATGACATGTTCTATCTTTTTGGGGCTTGCTACTAGCTCCGTTCAGTAAGAAGAGTGCGTGACATCTCTGTTGTCCATCTCAGTACCAAAAAAGACCATGGCTTTGTCTGAAAGAAGTACCCCAAAATCTTATGGTTGTTCATAATTGTCCTAATAAACGTTTACCATTTAGGGGTGTACCGTTCATGTTCACTATAGCAGAAAAAAATGATTCCGCAATGCAACTGCACCTGCCTCTACCGCCAGCCATGGATTCCGACTTCACAGGCATGTCAATCCTCGGCATTTCACAGGGGGCTGATGGATGGAGACTGAAAGGACCCAAAACACGGTGATGTTTTTCATGTTTTTTCAGCGAAAAATCATGGGGATCATGGTGGAAAATGATGGGGATATCATTCAATATAACATGTCTTCGTGATTTAATGACGATAAATATGTGGGATATAGTGTGGATAATGAACTGGTTGATGTTTGTCCGTGAATGAATGGAAGATTTTCCAGCAAGCCCTGGGCTCGAAGGCTTCAACATGACATGCTAGACTGCATTTTTCCTCACACTCGACCTATATGGGGGTTCTTGAGTCATGGAAAATCCCCCGTCACCATAACGCTTGTGCTATACCAAGTCATGGTCATCCATGACTTGGATGATTTGGGGTACCAGCATATATCCACCATTCCTATGATCCTAAAATGCTGACCTTCACTGCAGTTTCTTCGGACCCAGGCATGCCAGGGGTGTCGACAATTTGCAGTCCGTAGGGCATCATGCTGTCCTGCCGACGTGGCGAAGCCTGGATAGCCCTCAAAAATTCAGCTGTAACAAACACATCCACTGACTACCTTAAGTAGCACTTTAAAAATATCCACCAAGTTTTTTCTGGTGTCGAAAATCATCCAAAAATCAAATGTGAGGAAAAAAAACTCCACTTTTTCTAAGACCTAGATCTACGAATCCTCACCAAAACCGGCCCCAGGGCCCCATGGTGTAACGCTGACCTCGGGCAACTTGAGCTTCTTGCGTCGAAAGTGGCCCCAGAAGGGCTGCCCGAAGCGTTGCAACTCCTCACCAGCGATTGTATGTTTAAAGTAGGGACAATGGGGACATAACTAGGGAAAATGGACTTCTCATGGGGATGGAATGGGGACAACTAGCAGAATGCAGTTAGCCTCTGGTAATTTAGCAGCGGGCTATGCATCGACCAAAATGGATCTAAATGGGGATTTTGTTGATAAACCCATTGAATCGGGGTAAAAAACAAACATGATTGGCTAGGAAAACCCCGAACTAAATGGAGGTGTTTTTCGCGGGAAAATCATCAATAGGCAATTTTCCATAGCTATGGTGTATTCTGATCGTCCCATCAACATGAAAAATGCTGAGGGCTGATTAGCAAACCAATGGGCCAATGGTAGAAGGTGGTTTATTATGATACTGGATGATACCAAGGTGAGTCATGGTATAGTTGAATGTGGTTTATCCGCCGACCCCAGCCGGATGCTGGGGGAGCGCGCCGGAGAAGACTGCGCCGGAGACAGAGACAGACAGACAGACAGACCGACCGACAGACCGACAAACAGACAGACGGACGGACGGACAGACGGACGGACGGCCAGACGGACAGACGCAGAAATTGTTTTTATACAGGGGCAGAAAGCAACGTTAGGCACGGCCGACCTGGCAGCCAGCGTTCAAATCCATCAAACCCCCCAGACAGACAGACAGACAGACAGACAGAGAGACAGACAGACAGACAGACAGACAGACAGACAGACAGACAGACAGAGAGACAGACAGACAGACAGACAGACAGACAGACAGACA
>Ga0126342_10002059_pt1 | contig 30441 bp, 20 predicted proteins | sample Cyp1metagenome_FD_92528 | JGI IMG/M metagenome (GOLD analysis project Ga0126342, IMG submission 92528) | Coral microbial communities from Lord Howe Island, Old Settlement Bay, Australia - Cyphastrea 1 metagenome | ecosystem: Host-associated > Invertebrates > Cnidaria > Coral ...
CCTGCCACGAAAAATGACGATGGACACGTCCAAAGTGCTGCGCCTGCCACGAAAAATGCAACACATCTTCTGAAAACGTCGCAAAAGTATTGCGCCTGCCACACAAAACGACTTTCGACACGTCTGAATGTCACGAAGTGCCACGCCTGCCACGCGAAACGAAGCAACGAAACGTTGGAAACCTCCAAAAATGACCCCTCCTGCAGAACTTACCATAGGCACGGCCATATAGCAATCACACGGACGGTTGCGAACGGTTGCGGACGGTTGCGGACGGTTGCGGACGGTTGCGACCGAGAACGCAACGTCGACCGAACACACCCTCAACCCCCAGACCACCAGAGTGAAACGGGAACCCTTGCTACGCATTCGGGAAAAAAACATATCTCAAAGCGGACCAACCTCGGATTTTTTAAAAAAGAAGATTATCTCCAATGGGGAGTCCATTGAACCACAGGTGTTCCAGTTGTCCAGGCTTTCCATCCCTTTCCTAATCAGCAACGCAGCCACTGGGAACTTTGATTTAGCTACTGGATTTATGAGTCTTTAGGTCCCATAGGGGTTTATTACAGAAAAGGGGTGATTCCATCCCCATGACAAACACTACAAATGGGATGTTCTCTTACTACAAACCACCTCCAAGTATCTGGATCTGCTGAAGATATGTGTGTTTTTGGTAGTCTCATGTGTGAAACCACCATGTTTTCGGAATCAAATGAGAACATCCTTGACTTTCTATGGCCCTAATACCCAACTAACATAGACCCTGCCAGATAGGGCTTGCAAGCCTACCCGATGGGTGATTCTTAGGATTGAACTGTTACTTTGGAGGATGGTAACTAGGAGCACGGCCCCTGGCTGTGTGTTTTTTTGACGGGATGTTGTTGATGATATTGGATGTGTTCGTGCCAGTAGTATTTTGTGTTATCTCTGTGTAAAGGCAGTCAGCACCTTATTTACAGGCAGCAGAATGAGAAGAGCCATTTCGCCCACACGAAACCTCCATTTTTGTGCTTTCTTCACAGCCCCCGACTAATTGGTGCCCACAATTTTTCAGCCGTCTTTTGTTCACAGCAGCACTTCAAGTTCGTCCAAGAACCTTTTAGGATCTGAATTCTGCAAGCTTGATCGCCAACCCACACCCACAGCTTAGCATCTACTTCATGTGCAAGTTCACATGAAGGTGAAGTACATGCCCCACCCCACCCCCCACCCCTACAAAACACCTACGGCCGTCTATGGGCCGTGGTCCTATCTCCAGTGCTTAGGAGGGAGCTGTTCGGGGAGCCACGGAGCATCTCACCCCATTTCAGTTACAGGCCTTAACTGCTATAATTGGACATTTCCATTCCTGCAGCTAAGGTTATATATATATATATCACTTCAATGCGGTAACCCGGTAAGCCAAAGCCGCTTGTAATTGTGAGAAGGGCTGCAACGTGGGCCCCCCCAGTTATAAGTTGTAAACCCCTATAACGATAGTTATACATAGTTTGAGTGAGATGTTATAAGTATCATGAACCACAGTAAAATTGGAGTTATGTTCGCCAACTTGTCGCGATTTCGTGGCCACGCGGGCCCCACATTGAAACTGTCTAAAGCGGAGAACCAACTGTTCGGAAACCGGGAAACCGTCACTGTCTCCTCCAGGCACCACCGACACAGACCGAGCCGAAAGTTTGCCGCAGCCCGAGCAGCCCGGCTCGCAGCCCGTCGAAGTCACCAAGTACATCAGCGACAGACATGAGAATCTCGGTGTCATGGTGGTGCAGTTATGGCCGTGAACTGGCCAGTTTCACTCTCCCATGTTGGTGAAGTCACGAAGTCCAAATTTCTCCTCATGTTTGATGGTGAAATAACAGGTGAACTGGCCATGGGATGATACGTAACTCCTGCAACTAGTTGGTGAAGAATTTGACTCAAATGATGTTTTCTGAGCCAGTTCAAACTGTTAAGGGTTTTAACTGTACCCCAGTTTGTTTACTAGTTACCTCGGGTTTATGGTGATTGTAGGTATAAATGGGTTCTAGATCAATAAACACAATAATGGGCACCAGCCACACCACCTTTTTAGGTGTGTGGGTAGACCTGGAGACCTAGGGGCAGATGGGTTGTGGATGCATATGGAAAGATGGACGCACGGATGGATGGATGGGGAGGGCGGGCGGGAAGGTAGGTAAGCAGGCAGACAGGCAGGGAGGTATAGGTAGGTAGGTAAAGGATGAATAATTGCTGGTGAATGTTAAAAGGTTCATGAGCATCTTTTAAAAGAGATGCATTTGGCGTTTCACTCACAAGAACCGGTGCATTTCATGCATTCATGGCATTCATGCATGCAAATGCTGGTTTGCACTGACTGAATGATTTATGAACAATGGGTAAACCTGGGTAAATCTGTGGTTTTGATGATGGCTTCGTGAAAAAGGCCGGGAAGATTGGCATTACTCAGATGGAATCCATGGTGGGGTACCCTCCAGGTTACTCACATATATGGAAAATACTGAATGGTGGTTTGCAACCATGGAATTTTATGACTTTCCATATCTTGGGAATAAGAATCCCAACTGACGAAGTCATATTTTTGAGAGGGGTAGGTATACCACCAACCAGATAGGCTCGGGAAATATTGATAGTGGATGTTCATGGATTTTCCATATCGATGTAAGTTCGCCGGTGGAGGCTATGACCTGCGCCATGCCACTCTTAAAGGGCGTAACAAAAAAGTCAAAGCAGATCTGGATTCCCAGCATGGGAATGGCGCAACTAAGTCAGCCAATAGTTTATCGTCATGCTATCATGAAATTGACATAAACTATCATAAACTGACGATCTTGGGGTATACGCAATTTCTGGACAACCAAAAATTAAATGGCAGTGACAAACTGCGATGACACAGCTGTGGTAGTGTCAGCTGCCTCAACTTGTAAAATTTAGTTTCCTTGCCACAAGCTGCTGGGAAACCGTGGTGGCAAACTCCGAGTTTCATGGGAATGATATGGAATGATCCGTTTCTGGGAGATCCACGGATACCGGATTGCTGCCAAATCCTTGTTTGGGAAAGTGTTGGAATTTGTAGAGAATGCTGAAACCGAACCGAATATCTAGATCCTATTGGCTTGAGGTTTTATGAATGTGCCCATACTGTCAAATTTCTGGATGTTTTTGCTGGATCTTTGGCTTTATTCAGATTTATTCAGCGTCCGAACTCGCTGACCTGCTCACCCAAACGGGTTTCTTCTGAGGAAAGGTCGCTGTGACCCATGCGTGTTCTTCACCAGCGTTGGTTGTTCGAAGGGAGTGGGCTGCCCCTACTGCCCCTTGGAGAACTTGGAAACCGTTGGACCTGCGTAGTTGCTACTTGTTGGTTCGTCCCACTACGTTATTGGCCTAGTTATAAGGGGATTGACCCTATCCCAATATAATCTACTTGGTGGGATGAGCCACCGAGTAGATTTGGGAAATTGTTGGGGCAAATCTTTTTAAATTTTGGTCAATATTCCATGCATGTATCGCATTTGGGAATGTTTACACGCCTTGTGGATGTTTGGGGTTTTGAGAGGAGTATTGGAAGCCAAATGTGTGAAATCGGCATAGCTGAGGATCTTGCCATGTTCCAATGGCTGCAAAGTTGCAGAATTGGATGAATGAGATATGGGGGGTTCCATAGTCATGGGGGTACGCCTTTATCGCTGGATGGTTTATTTGCTGGAACATCCTACTAAAATGCATGATCTGGTGAATGAAACTCCTCAGGAAATTTGATGGAGGAACATGATTTCCTTTTAAAAAGGCTCAGTCCTTCAAAGAGAAAGACAAATTGTTCTAGCATATAAATTTCAGGTGTGCAACTGTTCTACTATATCCATTTTGGAGTTGTGATATAAATAAGATCCATGAAGATCCATCAGAATTTTCGATTTTTTGGTGCCCAATTCCATCAAATGTTACATTTACATGATTAAGCGATCGACATACTATAAATCTATAAGTTCGAATTCTTGTACTGTTAAATAATGTTAAATCCATTAAAAAAAGTACAAACTAATCAAATAATGTTAGTTCCATACTATAAAATCTATCAGTTTTGAGATCCATGAACATCATGACGGCATCACCGCATCGGCGCCACGGGCCCATGGGCCCACGGGCCCCAGGCCACTTTCCTCATGGCGAAGTGAAGTCGACGCATCGACCACGGAAACAAACACGCGACAAGTACAAGGTCACTGGTTGGTGGTTTGAGATATTTTGGGATTCAGATGGTTGTGATTTTTGAATTTGTTTGGATAATGATAATGATATGCTTCTTGGCGCTTTGGAAGGTGAATGGGAAAATGACTTTCCAGAAACAGTTGGGAAGTTCATCATCCCAAGTGACTTTAAGTCCATGATTTTTCAGAGGGATGACCAGGTCACTGTGGATTTAACCAACAGACATCAGCATGTTGATCCCTGAAGATGGGATAGATCATGGATGATAATGGGATATAACTTACCTGTAATTGTAATATATATATGCATAATAATAGCCATGTAGCTTATTTAATAATAGCCATATAGCCATATAGCCATATATATATATATATATGTATAATATAATATATATATAGAGAGAGATGGGATATAACTTACATCGCCATAGAATTATTGGTTCCACATGGGATCCAGAGATTTCATGGCGATGTTACGAGGCGATGTTTTCCAATGATATTAGGAAGATATGTAGCCAATAATATGATATTTGGATAGGATATTGTTGGCTATTGATATTTGGATATATGTGGTGTGCCTGATGGGGAATCTGCTATAGAATGGAAGCTTCACTAGAAAAAATGCAAACCGCTTGGATAGGTCGGATAGATTAGTAAACTATGACGACGTCGCCACCCCGTCATTAGAAAGGAAGGTTCGTATGTGGGTAACTATCCCAAACCATCCCTGCTTCAGGTTGGTGAATTGTTGCTACATATCCAACTATACGTTGACAGATAATACAGTACATGTATATATATATATGTATATATATATAATATATATGTATATGTATACATACACATCGTGTCTGTAGATTTATCTACACTGAGAATGGGATGGTCACGCTGTGCCAGGCGGACCTACAAGACCTCCTGCTACAGCATGATGGAAGGCTAGAAGAGATCCACGCGGAACTCCAAGCAGACGCTCTACGCGGAACTGAGTACAGTTATGGCTCAATATAACAGTTGTAAGTACTAAGAAATCCCCATTTATACTATTTATATTATAGAATGTATAATTAATCCCATTGAGATAACCAATAGCCATTGGCCATAACCGTACAATTTATACCAGCAAAAACGTTTTTTAACCAGCAGCAATGTGGATTTCTGCAGCATTTCATGAAGTTTCTCTTGCATCAAATCAGGGTTTCATCAGGCATGGGTTGTGGGTCAAGTCTTAGCCCAAGATTTTTTTAATGGTGAATAATCAATGGGAATTTCAGGATCCTAAAATGGAGGTACTGTACCATATAAGCCCATATTTTGGAGGAATATTCCCTTACATAGGCCTTACATAGGCCTTATATATGGAAGGTACCTCCAATTTAGGTTCCTGGAATGGCCATTGAAATAATGGTGAATTCTAAACCTAGACATTCCTATGACTTGGTCCCCCAAGTCATGTTTTTTTTTTGACCCATAAGCCACATGTGTTCAAAGAGAACACTGGCCACCGACCCATGATTTCGGCGAACAGCTGGGATGTTGATTCGGTGATTTCGGAATTTCTGGCGTTTTTTTTTCAGGAAAACACCCCAATAGAAAAGGCCAGTCCTACGAAATATAGTGATAGTGATAAACGACTTCCTAGTCCTACGAAATAGTGCTACTAATGACTTCAAAATCTGTGTGGTAATTACTCTATGGTGTAAATCGATTCATTTAGAAACGGCAAGATGGTAAGGCAGTTAGATAATCGATAGAAATAGATAGACAGATAGATAGATGGAAAGGGTGGATAATTGGATAGATTGATAGATAGCTAGTTAGATAGGTATATAGAGAGATAGGACGATAGGTAGATGCATATATAGAAAGGTAGGTAGACAGACAGGCCAATAGATGTACAGATAGACTGACGGATGGATCAATGGGATGTATGGTTCTATGGATAGGTAGATGGCAGGGCGGATGGATGCATATATGTATGTATATATATATATATATTATCATAAAGACATTTAGATAGATTCATAAATGTAGGCTGACAGATAGAGCAAGTAGAGAGGTTATGTTGTTAAGTAGGCAAGCAAGTAGATAGATGGATAGACTGATAGACACATGGATTGATAGAGAACTGGATAGATGGATTGACAATGGAAGGACAAATAGGCGGATGAATATACAGTTACTTTGGTATCTAGATAGATTATAGATAGGTCGAAAGATAGATATATATTGGCAGCTAGATAAATCGATAGATGCACAGATAGATAGGTATAGGTAGATGTATAGGTAGACGGATAAAGAGACACAATTTGCTAGTGACTCAAGCTGAGAACAGATGCGGGCCGTCTTGGAATCTAATGGTTGCTAGTTCTTGGTGGAAGTAATCCCAAGAATGGCTCACAACTCTGGTGGACTGTGCGCATGTTGACATTATCAGAGACTACATGGCATAACACACACACACTTACACACTATTACATCGACCCCTACCTTTCTCCATAGCGTTTTTTTTCCCAAAACCGAAGTTATCAAATTATGTGTTTATCGAATTTTTCGTTCCATGTTTGTCTCCGAGGAAGCACGAAAGAATCCCTACGTTCGGAAGTTGCTTCAAGGATACCTTGATGGACGAGAGCAGGACGAGGGCATGGTGGTGCCGCGGCCGTTGCCGAGCGCCGCAGTGCCCGGACCCGGACCCGGACCCGTTGGACCTGTCGGCCCTGTTGGACCTATGGGCATCAGAACCGTAACTGTAGGACCTTTGTCCACTGGAGCCTTGGTGGAGCAAGTTGGGGGGCTAAGGTCTAGGGAGATCGCTGTTGCTTTGGTGACGCTGAGATTTAAAGACCTTGCAACTTGCATAGCATTTGATATGTCACGGTCGCCCAATTTGAAGGGCCGCAGATCAGAACATCGCACCCAAGGTGTTCCTCCCCATGATAGATGGTTAAGCATGGTTAAGCATGGTTAAGCCCTTATTTGTCCTTGTTGGCAAATTCTTGGTGGTTCAGATTCGCAGATTCGTCCCTACATAAACTGTTATTATTGTGGGATGTTGTGGGTCAGCGAAATGTTGGGACTTGGTGCTACAATGTGGTGACCCCTATAGTTATGTATGTTGCTTTACAAACCCCTTTGACAATATTCACGATATATCCAGCATAAACCTTCCCGCGATTCAACGGCCCCTCAGCGCAGTTATGGTCCAAATGCACTTATACATGGGATTATTATAACCTCATAAAAAAGTGCTTTGTTTCACCAACTCGTTGCAGTCATTTCATCCCATTTTTTGGGGCCATAGGGGTTCCCCCTTCCAAGGACCAGATGTTGGTCCAATCTTCCAACAACGGTGGATTCCCCCTCCACCGCCAGCAGCCCCACGCCTTCCATCTGGCTTCGTCCCGAACCACGGCTCTGTGGCACCTCCAATACCATCATCATCCAGTGCCCCGGTTGTGACCGGTGGATTTGGTTTTGGGCCTTGGGAAAATGCTGATGAAGCTTTGGCCAGCTACGGATTTTCTAGGATTTTCTAGCCTCTTTTGAGAGAAGCCCGAAAACTTCTTGATGTTCAACAGTGCATCCCAAATGAGTTCGAAGGTTTAATTATACCCAAAAATATTGGAGATTCTTATTGTTAATTCCGTTTTGCCCCAGTTCTGGGGATCGAAAACGCCATTCGAAATAGCATTGTTGATTGGTTTATAGTGGGGATTATTTATAGTATATAGTGGAGCTCATTAGTGGTTTATATATACAATATATATATATATATATATATTATCATATATATCATATATGTTGATTACTGTATACTAGCTATTCTAGTGGTGATTATGATAACTAGAAATGGGAAACATAGAAAAACCACAAATGAGATGGGTTCTCTGGGGGTATCTTTAATGGCTTAATTCGCCGTCGGTGATGTTTTCGTTTTTTCCAATAGCTGATTTCTCAAGTGACGTGGCTGGGAATCTTATGGGCATGAATCAACTACTTGGGGTAGCCTGACATATTTTCATATGCTGGTTGGTGGTTTGGAACATTTTTTATTTTCCATTTCATATATGGGATGTCATCCTTCCCATTGACTTAGTGACTAATCTTTTTCAAAATGGTTAAAACCACCAACCAGATTTTCATATGTCATGAAATGATAATTTGACTTGTTGATACAGGGATGATATGGGTGATATTGGCAACAAGCGGGAGCCAACTCAGATGTAAACATTCTGATCCATCGAAACCAGAGAATTTGGAACCCGGTCCTTAGGTTAGTATACGGACCAGCCCCACCATCATTGATCCCAGACGCGCCTAGTGGAGAGGATTTCCTGACCAATCCAGTCACCAGCTCACTTTCCAGTGGGAAGAAGCCAAGGAATCTGCATGGATTTGTGGGTATTTTATGGTATTTTACAATCGCTTAACAATCCCTCTTGGTGTTGATTGATGAGGTGAAGTTCTAGCTCTTGGTTTGGTGATGGAGCTAGAATAGATCATAGGAGGTATCAACATCCAACCAGTTTGGCCGGGCCTCATGGGATGTTGAGTTCAGAACTGTCCCCCATTTTCTGGAAATCCCGCAGCATCTTTCAGCAAGATCACCCATATGCGAAGCATGGTGCTGGAATATGAATCCCAACATAGAAACCCAAACAAATTAATCACCCAGTTTTGTAAGTTTTTATATACCAGCACCATGGTTCACATATGGGTCAAGGCGCTCTTGGACTACTTGTAAATCTCGGTGTCTGATGAACTGAAGCATCGCTGTCTTTCGATGATACTCGATGCTTTGAAGCGGGGTAGCACTGGCTGTTTTGGGTGTCAGCTCCTGTGAACAGTAATGCTACATGGCTATGGATCAAAATTGCTGGTAGTTACCAAATTGGATGATTTGATACTGAAAATTATAGGAATTGGGGGTCCATTGATAGCCCATGTTGCACCCACGGCTGAAGCATCGCGAGCTGTCTTTCGATGACGCTCGATTCTTTGAAAAAGGTTTGAAAAAGGCTGGCACTGGCTGTTTTGGGTGTCAGCTCCTGTGAACAGAAATGCTACATGGCTATGGATCAAAATTGCTGGTAGTTACCAAATTGGATGATTTGATACTGAAAATTATAGGAATTGCGGGTCCATTGATAGCCCACGTTGCACCCACGGCTGGCTAGGGCTCTTTGCAAGAGTCTTGTGCGCCATTTGTTCTTTTATGTGTGGGCTTTCATAACTGTTATATCCAGTATAGGTATGCAACATTATGCAACCACATCACATCTCATATGTTTTTTTGGAAAACAGGGTACAACACCCAAATCCCAATGATAGACACATTGGTCCAACAAGGTCACTTTACTTGGGCAAAAAGTTGGGCGTTCCGTTGCGGACCTAGTGAATGGTGAGATGTGTGCTTTCTATTCATAGGTGAACACCAAAGATTTCTTCATAGGAAGTGTCATGATTTGAGTCTTAAATGTTAGTTTGGAGATGTTAGGAGTACTTTCACCGCCCAGCATTTCCAGGACCAACTGGAGCCCTCTCAGCTGTAAAACTGCTTCTAAACCTATTCGATTGTAGTTATATCCGCCATACATCCTAGTCATCTAGTTCTCGTCTTTGCAAGCCAACTGACCCATGATAGAATCATGAACTATATAGTAATATATAATAATATCTTGTTTATTAATAATATATCAACCTCATTTTGTTCTTGGTGGAATCGTTGGAATCTCCGTTTTCCAACTTGTTTGAGGGTCAGCTGCGAGTATCCCCCCCCGCAGCTGACACAGGAGCAGACCAACCCGCATGTTTCTTAAATCAGCCTGCCAGGCACAAGGATAGACGTGTAATTCTACTAGGCTGTTCCATGGTGACTTTGATATCCCACAGAAAATCATATGAGTAGATTTAGTTCAGAGATTCAGTACGAAAAACAATGTTATGACGGCCTATTATGTCTGTAAGATTTTTGGAAGCTCATATGTCACAATCATGTTAACATCAACTATATTTGCCATATTACATACTTATTTCAAGGAAATTATAGTCACCGATGGGGGTTCATCAGCTTGATGAACCTGACTTTTGATAAGGATCGGATGGGAACTGTCTGAACAATTTAGGGGAAACACCTCCAACTTTGATGTTTTATTGATGGTTTAAGCAATCTTGTAAGCACTATTTCGACTATTTCCGAGATCAAGATGAATGGTCTCCCCGTTTTCAGACAAGTTCTTGTTGTGTCATGTGTATGAGGAGAGGACGGGAGGCGCGACGAACTAGCGCGGCGGGTGCGAAAATGGAGTCCGGTTTGATCATCTGCCTGCGATGTGATTTTTCGATTCATGTGGGATTCTTTGCCACAACTGGTTGGTGGTTTGGAACATTTTTTATGACTTTCCATTCAGTTGGGAATGTCATCATCCCAACTGACTTTAAGTCCATCATTTTTCAGAGGGGTTGTTTTACCACCAACCAGAGAAATTTGGGGAGAATTTTCCCAAGCTTTTATGGTACAACATTTTGGGGGGATGATTTATTGGCACCACATTGGTAACCAATGGATGGGGACCTGTATGACTGGGTGAACCAACATGAGCGAGCCCTGAGTCGACCAGAGTAGAAACAAATCAAGATAGACATATCATGACATATATAGTGGTGTGTAAGTAGTTGGTTTATTAATGTTTACTACACACGCATATATATATATACACATGTGTGCATATGATTGTATGTGTATATGAACTGATTGTTTCACTGAATTGTGAATAAATGTCACTATTCCAAAATTCAAGACACAGCCTAACAAGGGCCATATTTTGTAGGCAAAAGATCTTCCGGACTCTATTTGTTTGATTCGATGTTATAATGTATATGTTATTATTATCTTCGAGGTGCAGCTCTATCAGATCCCAAGGCAGTAGCACTTCACCGTGGCTTCCTGTCCCAGACAATGTGGTAAACAAAGAAGTATACAGTCATGGCCATTAGCAGTTGTAAATGGAACTATAACTCCTATAAATAAGGTCTTATAATATATTTATATATACATATATCATTCTAAGTCCATTTAAACATGTTAAGGGCCATAACTGTAACATCATAGCTACGGAAGTTTCCAAAACCTGGTCTGACTGGGTATCAAGACCACCATACCCCCAGGAGATCACTATGGGGACTCGGGGATTCAATTTTCAGAGTGGGAATCATTATGAGCAATTTTTTGTAGGATATATATATATATATATATATCAATGATACCATGATTCAATGAAAATTGACTTGGTCAACTTGTCCGGATTGGGAATGATTTCAATTTTTGCCACAGATTTTGATCACACAACTTTCGGATGTCGTCCGCCGGGCGGCGCAATGGATCTGTTTGCTCCTCCTGTGTGATAGGGGCACTGGCAGCGGGAAGCTTAGATGTTCCAACAGTTACGGCCCTTAACAGTCATGAATGGGTTTATAATGGTAGGAGTTATATTTTCATTTATAACATTTTATAGCTGTTAATGGCCATGACTGAACATATGCCGCCAAACCACTGGGTATCCTGAGCATCCAGAGTCCCAGTGGCAAATTGTAATTTTTTGGGCGTGCGACTAGTGGTACTAAGGGACAACAGATTTTTAGGATGATTTTGGCAATGTTTAGTAAGTGGCTATGTTATCTACGAATTTATCTTTGGATGGTCAAATTGACCATAACGTATTGTAAAGCATGTCTTTGAGCCCTTTTCAACTTAGCTGAATGTGGAGGAAAGCTGGATCCCAGACCGAGTCTTGATTCTGAATGTTAAATCAAGATCATGCTGTCATCAGCCTGGATACCCCCCCAAAAAATATCAGCCCAACTGTGTTTAATGTTGCTTTCCATCCTCCCTTTGGGTTTCCTGGGTCGAAAAAAGTCGAATGAGTGCTCTCAGATGAGCCACCAACCACATGCAGGTGTTCCAATTGTGCTCATGGTGTTTTTTGTAGCCATCCAAGCAAATCTGCATTTTTTTAAGATTCCAGTAATATTGAATACCCTCTGGTAATTTAACATAGCTATTGAAAATGGCCATTTATAGTGTATTTTCCCATTCAAAACGGTGATTTTCCATAGTTACGTTAGTTTACCAGAGGGTATTCATTGATGTTCATGTACTATATTGGCATGTATCGGAGATATCCATGTACCAAGAGATTCCAGTTTAAAAAAACACCAACATCCCCAAGAGATGCGTGCTGTCAGTGGAATGATCATCCGAGACCCGCCGTTGTGTTTGGTCTTCATGATCTCATTGGGGTGCTCGAGAAAGAGAATAAACAAATATGCCAGACTGTATATTCTACATATATATGTATATTGCCATAGTGTTGTATGTATATCAGTATATCTATAGTAATCCCATATATATATATTATGTATATTATGTATATGTTTACCCAGCTCAAGATTGATTAAGATCGGCCATAGTCTTCTCGACTGTTTATTCACATTGCTCACGCCAGCCTGAAAGGTGGTGACCATTTCAATGGGGAAAAAAAGCCTGGGGGACTTGCCAGAAATGTTGATATTTATAGTTAGTGGAACTTGGTGTCTAGATGTTTCTATAGTTCATTTCACTAGTGATTATGAATGGTATTTCATAATATATGTTCTATAGTGAAATACGGGTTATAAACCAACTTGTTTCACTACGGGCTAGCACTCCAGGTGCGGGGAACACATGTTTGTTGGCCACAAGTTGGGGCGCTGTTGAAAACCCAACGGTGGAAAGAGAGGCAACCTTTGACGTTACGCTTTATGGAGGATATAAAAATAGTTGATGGATGTTGATGGGGTTGTAAAGAAACTTACTGAGGTTTGAGATGTGTTGGCAGTTTGGGGATGTTTCGGGTTGAATTGATCGCAGTTCGTCACCATTGTCACCATTGAAGATTGAAATCCCCAGAAACTCTTTAGTTCCAGCCCTTGGTGGTTCGCCCGGCTTAGTAAGGGGTAACCCCGAATATTGAACACCACATGAAAACATCCAGTCGGCCACGCAGGTGTTGAGTGTGAACGAGGGATGGGATTATCCCCGCTTCAATCGTAACATTCCATCATTTCAGAGATGTTTTCATCTGGTTGGTGGTTTGGAACATGTTTTATTTTCCATAATATATGGGATGTCATCCTTCCCATTGACTTTCATATTTTTCAAGATGGTTAAAATCACCAACCAGTCATGGTTTATGTTCCGAAAAAAAATGGTGCTTTGAGAAAAATCCACCACTCCACAACTCAGGTGCTTTGCCTGGCGGCTTTGTATTTCACTTGGCCGACCGCATCCTTGAGTCCCCGTCGCGAAGGTGGGAATGCCATTTTGTATGATGATGGATTGGAAACAAAAAACAACGAGCTAAAATAAGGATGCACATCAAACAAGTGGATACATTTTTTTAAAGTTTAAAAAACACAGTCGCATTTTGGTGAGGATTGTTGGACTCCTTTTTTTAAAAATCTATTTCAGGATGACCGTAGAGTTTGAATGTTTGGGGTTGGGTTCACCATACATCTCTCACTAAAGAAGAAACTTTTAGAAGGGGAGCAGCAAACCACGAAGAGATGTCAGTGACACGGGTTGAGAAATGGGTGGTTTGATGCTGGATGGCTCAATATGAACCCACAATTCACATCAAACATATCGATTTTGCCAAGTTTCAGAATGGTTTGTAGAAAAATAGTGATTTTACCCTCTGGTAAACTAACAGTTTGCTATGGAAAATCACCATTTTTAATGGTTAAATCAACTATTTCTATGTCCATTTTGGTACTCCCATGTTGAACCATCGACATTTGGGTAGCCCCTTCAGAGGCGAAGCCACGCGTGCACTTCCCGTCCATTTTTATAGATAGGTTTTTAAAGCCATCCAACCGGATTAAAATGGAAGTATGGTGAAATCAGCCAATTAGATTAGTGATATTTTTTTAATGAGTGGAATATACCATGTTAATCCATGTTACGTTAATGGTTTTATGATCATCACTTACTGCTTCCCGAGCCCCACGTCTCCCCATATCCAGGTGTATTGCTGATTATATATTCATTATTCATTGCTTTAAGATATACCAATTCCTACATCCCTATAGCCACGTGGCTGGTTGCTTCAGAAGCCTATCATTCAGTCATCCTGAGCCCCACTTGGAGGATCATCCCATGCACCTTGGGACCTTGGCTAAAAAAAAACATGAGTTCCCGCCACATCACGAATCAGTTCCAAAACTCGTGAGCTAAAGTGATAAACCATCCTATTGTTGGTTGTATCAGTTATTTATATATATATAATGTGATATATCCCTTTAAGTTCAAAGAAGTTTCTGACTTCTCCCCCATGTCAAGGCCCTTTACCGGTGCACCGGTTCCCATCGTCCCCGTCATCGTTCCCATAAGTTCCCGTCATCGTCCGCGTGTCGCAGAGCGCTTGCGTTCCCCGGTGGAGCTGCAGCGGAGCTTTCCGCTGCCCTTTCCGCTGAAGCTCTTCGTGAACACCTCCCGGGCTGAGGCCGCTGCGATTCTGCACGGCCAGGCGGGGCCAAAAACGAGGGGCCAAGGCAAAGCCAACCCGGATGGCACTATATACAAGGTGGTGCCCCCCAAACGTTATAAATTTGTTTATAAACCCCATTAACTATAGATATATCACCTATAAAGCATAGTTATTGGAGTTATAAACCAACTTAGCTATCTAGGGGGCACCACCTTGTATACATATATATATATATATATATATATATGTGTGTGTAATGTCAAGCCCGGATTAACAAAGCATGGTTTATTAATTAGAGGGTATTCCTCCAATAGTCATTTCATATGATACTTTTTTATGGTACCCTCCCAATTAAACAGCCGTTTGGGGTTTATTAATCCAGGGTTGACATTATCTATATGTTGGGTACATTTATGTAACATGGGGTACATATAACAACCATGTGGGAATGTGATAGTTTCATCTTTTAGTATTTTGCTATGTATACATGGAAAATGACCAGCCAACCAGAAAAAGGTGTCTTTGTTTGTGGACTAGCAAAGATTGACCATCTATAGGAATATCTGAGATATATCCTGAAGGTATATCATGGTACAGTTATGGCCATGGCTATTAGTTACAACTGGTTATTTCTATGGGATAAAAGACATTCTATAAATGGGGGTTTCTTAGTACTTATAACTGGTATTTTGGGCCATAACTGTATATATATATATGATATTATATATATATATCTGATATATTATATATATATATGATATATTATATATATTATATATATATATATTATATATTATATATATTATATATATATATATATATATATTTTATATATATTATATATATATGCCCGAGATGTTCGTAGAAATGCCTGACAAGTTGAAAATCCAAGGTTTGGAGCTGAACTTGGATCACTGACCACGATTCGGGTTGAACATGTCATTGTTAAGCAAGAAGCTTTGTTAAATGTCGAATGATTTTAATACTGATGTGGAGAATTTATGAGAATTCAAGGGATTGTTCCGAAGCATAAGTGAATTGATTTGAAGCTAAGTGGAATGCATCTGAGGTTGGCAAAGTGTAGAACCCCCTTCCATCCGGGAGCGGTTGGACACCAGCCGCTGACCAATTCGTCAAGTTTAGCAATGTCCAAGCTTCATTTGACTGCAACGGAGTTTGAGTCTTGAACTTACATTTGGAATCATTTGGAACGTTTGAGTCTTCTATACACCTTCAAGAGAAATCAGTGCAACAGTGCAGATACGGAAATGAAAAAATCTCATGTTGATAATTTGTCATGATTTTTTATAAAAAAGAGAAGAAGATTCGGTTGTCTAGGGATCAAACATGTTCAACAGCTGTTATTTTCAAGGGCGAAGCGCCATGAATCCTTCAGCTTGTTGGGGATAAACCATGGATGCCATGGGTGCCATGACTCACAGAGTGTTCCACAGCTTCCAGGATGATCGATTGCTGGTCATTGTGGGTCCATGCTCAATTCACGATCCCAAAGCAGCGAGGGACTACGCGCATCGCTTGCAGGTGACTCGGATGGCGGGACGGGAAGTTTACGGTTTGCGGTTTGGATGGTGTGTCACAGATGTTATGCCTGGTTAGTTTTAAAATTGTATCTATACAGTATATCTCTATACTGAACCTGCAAAGCTAGATAGACTACTACACTTGGATTTATGGCTGGTTGGTGGTGTTAAACATTTTTTATTTTCCATAATATATGGGATGTCATCCTTCCCATTGACTTTCATATTTTTAAAGATGGTTAAAACCACCAACCAGTTATGGTTATTCAGGTGATTTTCGATGGGATAAAATAAGGTCTTTATCCTCTAGTTTCATTTACTTCGATGCCCCAGCGAACGAGCTACCTCCATGGATAGAGGCAAATTTATGTGGTGAGATGGGTTGTAGCTGCGCCTTTTGCGAATGGAAAAGATGATATGCTGGTTCCATGCTGGGAAACATTTGACACAGATGGTTTTTTGGAAATGAACAGAGAGTAAAGATCTAAATTCTATCAGCATTGTACAGTAGCCCCCCGGTAACTAGCATGATTGACCCAAGTTTGCACCCCTTAGAACTGGACGAGCTCGTGAATACCAGGTCCTTCGGGAAGAGATGAAGGACGATTTGCTGATTTTCATGAGGAGATGATGGGTGAAAAAGGGGAATGGCAGCAGTTCTTAGGCCAAAATTCCGAATGAAGTTTGAGTGACATTTGATCTGAGGAGAATGAGATATCATAGGGGTAATATTGGGATTTCATGAGAAATCATTAGATTTAATGGGGTTTTTGGAACCATCCATGAAGGAATCTGGGTGAATTTGATCATGACAGTGGCCACCTGACTGGAATCGTGGCCTTGGTCCGGGGTATCCCAAATAGCTGAACTCTTAATGTCAGCGCATCATTTTGGGTTACTGACAGTTTGCTATTGAAATTGGCCATTTATAGTGGATATATCCATAAAAAATGGTGATTTTCCAAGGTAAAACAACTGGTTGGTGCTTTGGAACATGATTTTTATGACTTTCCATTCAGTTGGGAATGTCATCATCATTTTTCAGAGGGGTTCAAACCATCAACCTGAAGAGTTCAGCTATTTTGGGATACATGACTTCGATTTACCAAGATTTGATGACTTCGACTTCGATTCTTCGTGAAAAAGTTGGCAACTGAGAGGCTAATGTGGAAACCCCAACTATAAAACGGCATGGTTTGTCATACCCCAAAAAATGCAAGTGGGAGACGCTGCTAGGTGTTTTTTTGGTACATGACTCTGGCGGTGAATTCATAATAGACCATCGTTAATGGGGAGGCAGGATGAAAACTACACACTATTTCTCAGAGATGTTTACACAGAGATGCAACATCTCTGTCTCTGATGGGGAAAAACCTGGAAACAGTGTGTATATATATATAATGTTAATTCTTGCCCAGTTTGGTTTGGAAAAAAAAATCTTGTAGGGTACCCCATCTTCAATGCATTTCTTTGAACCTGCTAAGCTGAAGATGATTGAGCCAACATGCGATGGCTTGAGGAGTGCTTGCCGCGTTGTGTCTCTGTTGTATCCCCAAGGTCAGCGGTATCACCTAGGACAACGCCATTTACGAGATGATCTATGGAAGTATCCTATGATTTATGGGATGAGTATCCTTTGATTTATACAGTTATAGCCCTTTACCAGTTATAAGTACTTATAACCCCGTCTATAGAATGTATAATCCCATTTATAACCAGTTAAAACTAGTAAATGGCCATAACTGTAGGATGAAATTACAGTATCATACCGTTTATGGGATGATTTACCATAATTACCTGCCGGGCACGTCAAACGCTTCTCAAAGCTCAAGAATAGCCATTCAACACAGTTGGCTCAGGTCCAGGATTCACAGGCTTTTCTCACTCTACTTGGATTCTTGCCCTGTAAAAGAACGCCACCATTTAATCCTATAAAGGTCAGTAACAAGCCTCAACTTATAATCACTTATAGTATATAGGTATATGTCACCGTGCATCCCAACTCCGATAATTTGACCAGCCAGTACCCAAACGAGTATAGCCAGTATAGCTATATATTATATATTTCAAAAATCACGAGTTATAGCTTTCTCAAAAATCGGAAATCCGCTTCCCAATCTCAACCTGAACCAATACCACTTCGGTGTTACCAGAATAGGGGATTGGTTAGTAAGTGGATATAAGCGGGAAAAATTGGTATTGGATGGTCCAAACAACCGATCACAAATTCTGGAAACATCCAAGTGAGTTTCATTCCTCTAGAATATGTTAAGTCCACGTAAACCCTCAAACTTAACCTCTTAACCACTGGTTACCTAGTTAATAAACCTACGTAGTTATGACCCCCTTTGTTCATGATTCCAATTTTCCATGTTTTCTCGCTTCAAATCACAAAAATCCTGGTCAAATCCATTGAAACCATCATGTTCCCATGATTTTTCAATCAGATGTTCTTCCCATTTTTTCGGAAACTGCCAGGACCTACCTGGAGAAGCCCCGCACCGCCGTGGGTTGGCGCGGCCTCATCTCCGACCCGACCTTGAGCGGCGCCGAGGACGTGCCCAGGGGCCTGGCCCTGGGCCGTCGGGTGCTGCTGGACGTCCTGGCCGCAGGGCTTCCGACGGCCGTGGAGTTCCTGGATCCACTGGTGGCGTGCCCTGGCGGAGTTTGTTGTGGATGGTACAAGGTGGTGCCCCCCAAACGTTATAAATTTGTTTATAAACCCCATTCACTATAGATATACCACCAACAAAAACCATAGTTATTGGAGTTATAAACCAACTTATGACATGTTGGGGATTTAGTGGGATTTCAATCGTTACTGATTAATGGATAACTCATCGACGGCTAATTAATTAACAACCAACAGGTGGATTTTGTCAACAGTATAATGGATATTTCACAAATCATGGTAGGAAAAAATCAACAGTAATCGATTGCATGAGATAACTAATGGATACCGGTAACTTGTCATTACCACATGATGGTTGTTGAAATATGTTTGTTTTTTCCCGGATGTGTTTTTTTCTCTTTTGTAAGAACATGTTATAATTGTGTCTCTTCGTTATGTTTGAGACGTGTGTGGCGATGTTTGTTTGATTTCACCATGGGCCTGAGACGATGTCTTAGGATGTGACGGCTTTGATGTTGAGATGGTGAGGATTTGAACTTTTTCTTGGGAATGGTCTACAGTTATGGCCATTTACTAGTTATAACTGGTTATTTCTATGGGATAAAATACATGACCTATAAATGGGGTTTTCTATTCGTACTTCCAACTGGTATAACTTAGGCCATAACTGCAATAATATCTGAAGATTCTGAAGTTCATTGATGTTACAACATTAATAACTGTATGGGTATAACTATATTTTGGGCCATAACTGTGGGTGATCTCAGTAAAGAAACGACAAGGCATTGGCCCGGAGCCATGGGGACATGCTTCGGTATATCTGGACCTTCACAGATACAAGGGTGGTGCCCCCGGCCACGAGAGCGTTCAGTTGGGGTTCACATAACTCCAATAACTATGGTTTATAGGTGATACAGTATATCTATAATAATCAGTAACGATTGAAATCCCACTAAATCCCCAACATGTCATAAGTTGGTTTATAACTCCAATAATTATGGTATTTGTTGGTGGTATTATCTATAGCTAATGGGGTTTATAAATCCACCTTGTAGCTATTTCAGGGGATACCAAAATATACGAAGGGAGAATCCCGCCCAGGATTTTTTTTGGTCCTATAACCCAAGCTATCAAAAGTATTGTACACTTATGTCCACTTATCATTATCATATTGCCAATATATTGCCGCCATATAGTATCATATCATATCATATCTCCATTATAGCCTAATCATCCAAACCTATATAGTACCATCAATGATAGCCCGATGTTCCCTATACCTCCAATAATATATTCCCAAGTATATTCCTGATACCGCCAATTCCCGTAACCACAAAACCCTGGTTGATGAGTCCGTGGGGATTACCTATTTGGTGGTTGGGCTTTGACCCCTTAGCTACCAGGTTTCTGAAACTCTTCTCTTATCATACTCCATCATACTCCCCTTTTTTATAACCTTATTGTAGCCCCAGCATAGCAATCGTTTTTTGCTGATGATTAACCCGACGATTTTAATCCCCCACTTCCCACAATCCAATGACTTCCCTACATCTTCCATTCCCACAAAGTGAAGAAACACAACGTTATGTTTATTGGTTTATACAGTTATGGCCATTTACTAGTTATAACTGGTTATAAATGGGATTATGCATTCTATAAATGGGGTTATAAGTACTTATAACTGGTAAAGGGCCATAACTGTACACCATTAACATCCATTAGCTAAGTTCCCTATATCCACCATCAACTATAGAATTCACCAAGTGATGCGCGGATGCACGTGTCGCGAGTTCGTCAATGGGGGCCGAACGTAGGACCTACATCGAAGACGTGGTGAGTTACGGTAGCATCGGCGCGCGCACCGTGGAGAGCCCCGTGCATCGGCAGCTGGCGGCGGCGATGAAGATGCCAATGGGCTTCAAGAACGGCCGCAGCGGTGCACGGTTTGGGGACTGGGGCGGTTTTTGATGTGGCGAAGTGGTTCAAAAATCTCTGGGGAAAAGAGTTCGGGGAATGATTTTAGCGAACATTTATTATATATTGTTTGAACATTTTGAGAAGTGGGGGAAATCTTTGGGAACTATTAATGCTGTAAACGTGCACTTCACCTTGGAGAAATTTGATGTGAGCTCATGTATTGTCTTAGATCAAAGCGAAAGGATAACGAAATTGACGATGCCATCATTTGAAACCTGGGTACTTGGGGCTCTTACCAACAGCTATGGGGAAAAATCATATTCAAAAAATGTGACCCGTCACGGGGTAAGCTTCAAACATTGGGGGAAATCAACTGATTTACAGTACCCATCTCCACAGTGCTTTAATGGAAAGTTTGGAGGGATACTTTAGCACAACTTCATCTCTTGCTACAAATGATATCTTACCCTAACCAGCTACAAAGGAACAACGAGAATCCGAGATAGCCCATGGGAACTGGAAATAGTTTGCTGGAAATAAAATAGATGCAACCAATCAATAAGATATCAACATCAACAAATTGATTTAATACTCTGAAGAAATATGTATGGTTACATCTAATACATGTTTTACAATTCGTGGCTGACCACTTGAAATACTGGTTGACTTGTGGTTTTACGAGATTTTGGGGGGAGAATGAAGAATTGGGACCTTGGGAGGGGACCAAATCAAATGCAGAGTTCAAACCATGAAACATGGGAGCTCCACATCAAATATGGGAACCTCAACAGCCTGCTGAAATGGTGAACCGGTGGTATCTAAGTCCAGGTGAGGTAAAAATGGGGAGGAACTGGCAAAACCGAAGAATGGAGCACTTCACTCCCTAAAGGTCACATCCATTGTTTTTTGCACCATGTTTGTTGGATAGCTTAGCCAGTTATGGCCCTTTAGCAGTTATAAGTACCAAGAAAACCCAATTTATAGAATGTATATATAATCCCATTTATAACCAGTTATAACTAGTAAATGGCCATAACTGTAGCCAGTTTTGGAAGGTCCAACTTATTCGTGAAATCCCCCCATTTATAGAATGTATAATCCCATAGAAATAACCAGTTATAACTAGTAAATGGCCATAACTGCAGAGGGAAAAAAATCCTTGGTTCACTCCGACACCAGGTGACCTGCAAAGTGCGGTGAACGCTGCCGTGGCGGCCTCCCTGCCGCAGAAGCGCTTGAGCACCGATGCAAGGGGACACGTGCAGCTGGAGAAGGTGTGGAAAACCCCAGGGGATTTCCAGCCATCCCCAGCAATTTCCATGGGAATATCATATGATAATGGGAATTGAATGGGAATATCTTCAACATATCCAGGGTATTTCCATGGGAATATCATAGGGAATAGGGATGATCAGCCCATTTTCGAATATGTTGAATATGGAAATTCCAATGATATTCCCATTTACTGCTGGAAAAATACTTCGATCGGCCATGGGATGGGTTAACTACTCCCATGGCCCATCTAAGTACCTGCCGGTATTCAAACGTGGCAAGCTGGGAAATCCCCGAACTAAAAAAGGAGATTTCAGTGAGAAAATCATCGAACTAAGTGGGTTTCCAGCAAGCCATGTTTGATGAGTATGGATAAACCTGCGGAAAGATGAAATGAAATTTGGGTGAAGCATTTGAGATTATTACTGTATATATGATCGGGATGATTTTTGGGACAACATTTGGGATTATTGGGAGATAATGGGGTTTGTCATGGCGGAAAAATGATGGACATTTTTGTGGAAAAAGTGGATGATGAACGCATCTAGAATAGATGAGATTATCCCCATGGCGAAATGGGATGACTAGAATTGCAAAATATTGGGATTTTACGGCGGAGATATTTGGAAAATTTTGGGCTACAAGCAACAGAAAAGACTTCACTGGGAATAGTGGGATTCAACCACCCCCGCAAGGTATCCCACGGATGATACGGGTTTATTAAGGGCTTTTAACCACCAAATAAGCACGCAGCAACTGGCTAAGCGAACAATTTTGTTGTTTACTTTTAACTCTTGGAATATGTCTTTTAACATGTCCATTGTTTTGGATGTTACTATTTAGATAGGGGATTTAGTATAGGATTGAATTAACATATGTTGGCCCAATATGATTTTGGGGACGTAGGATGAGATCATGGGAATATATGGGAATAGCAGACAATGAAATAAGCCATTAATGATTGACAATTTCCAATATCATTATTGATACACGGGAATCTTACATTCATTATGCATTAGTCTCATATATAAAGAACAACTTTATTTTAACCATTGAACAACTGGAATGCAAGCAACAGCAACGGAATATCATGGGTGTATCAACTAATTAGTCTTGCTCTTTTTAGCCGGAAATTGGAGGATTTTTCCAACCACAGACGGGGTTGATTACCCTCTGGTTATGACTAACATAGCCATGGTATAGATGGCCCCATAGAAAATCATAGAAATAGATAGAAATAGATGGTTTACCTATTAATCGCATGGTGGATCTGTCCATGGCGAACCGTTAGTCATAACCAGATGGTACTTGTAAACTAAGCCTTAAGCCTAACCATCCCTAAGCTGTTTTTCACCATCCTTTCTGTGTCAACAGTCACTGCCGGACCATTAACAGGCCCCTGGAAACCCTGACGTGCACATTATCCTCAGAGGCAGTGAAAGTGGACCAAACTATGGATGCTTGGAACGCGGTTCGTGCGGAGCTATGCGGAGCTATTCGGAGCTGCGGGGTGTGAAAAAAATATGAAATGCTTGAACAAATCTGGTGATGTTGGCCATGGGGGTTCAACCCCTTGAATAATGGCATGATGGATGACGTGTTTATACGTGTATAACGTGTTTGTGATGGGAACTAACTAACAAAGTCATATGAAACGCAGACAGGAGTATGGAATGATGGGTAAGTTGGTGTATGGCAAATATATCTAGAGCTGTATGTATGAGAAACGCTTGTTTTTGTAACGAGGGCGACATGTTCTGGGTGATACGCTGCTTCAAGTTGGTGGTTTCAAGTGTTTGTTATTGCCCAGCCCCCTCGCTTTAGATATGGGTCCCTATGGTTTTTGAATCAGGGTTTGCTACGGAATTGGCGTTTTTGTGGGGAACGTATTCCTCGGTTTTGTGTGCAGTAGTACAGCGTGTGCATCATGTCGAATTCTATTTGCTTGACATATACCGAATGTAATTGGATTGCGCACGGATCATGATCACGATGATCGAAATATATCAAAGTGAAAGCATACTTTTGATGATACATAAATGACATTTACCATCGGGTTATGACTAACAGTTCGCCATGGAAAATCACCATGCTATTAATAGGTAAATCAACAAATTTCTATGGGCCATCTATACCATGGCTATGTTAGTCATAACCAGAGGGTAATCGACATCTTATGAACTGTTGATATATTTTCATAAATACATTATTATCATAATATCATTTATGTATCATAAGATCATATACATAATGGTCATCATTAAATGACATGACTCATCGACATCTTGAATGATGCGTTGTGCCACAGATCTTCTGCCATGGCCATGGCCCAGGAGAGGCATTTGTGGCTGAATCCAAAGAGCGATTGGCCAAAGCCGGATTTCGCACCTTTTTTGCAACGGGCGCGTTGCGCTTTGGTGCTTTGGTAGGGTATAATACGGTATAACATGATATAACTATGGCGAGTCCACCGAAATTAAAAAGATGGGGTGTTTGGAAACTAGTTTAGGAAATCCACTTTTTTTACCATCAACGTATGGCCAAGTACTGGGAACATTATGGGGATAGAAGCGGAATACCATGGAGATATAAGGAGACACCACCTATCATTAACCATCCTGGGGGTGCTTTGTTGGGGTGACAACGGTGACAAGGATTAGTATGAGTATCATAGTAAACTTCATAAGTTGGGAATAGTTGGGATATATGGCCCTTACAAACTATGGTGACGTATATCCAGGTCCACTTGCAATCTGAAATGGCTGGTTTACCCTCTGGCGATGTAACAGTTTGCTCTGGAAAACGGTTCGTAAAAATAGATTAATTTAGCAGAATGGCAGAAAGGGACTAATTTAGAAACCACTTCCATTTCATTAGGGTGCTTGTTTGTACAGTATTTGTTTCAAGGGAATTGTGAAATGATTGATCCTTGCTAATCGCAAGGAACTCATCCGGGTCACCTTTATTGTTTTTATTATTATTACTACTGTTTTCTTGATTGTTATAAAATGATGGTCCAGCCTTCAACTTGTGGCATTGTTGGCAGTGGTCCGTCAAATGCAATGCCACGGTGCCCAAAGTGGAAGCAAAACCGACGCCAAAGCAGCAGAAGTGCAACCGACGGCTCCCGCTGCAGCAAAAATGCCACCGACGCCTCCCCAAGCCAAGTTCAGCCGACCGTTGCCAGATGCCTTGCAACGAGCTGAAGCACTCCAAAGTCAAGTCCACGCTCTGCAACGAGAAAACCTCCAGCTGCGGTTGTTTACATTGGGTGTACCATGTTGTAGCGTACAATCTGTTTGTTTTGTGTGTTTTTGCCTTTTAAAAATTGCGGTATTACCGTTGCAAAAAATGAGAAACATGTACCTCCAAAAGATGGTGGGCTGGATGTGAAGCTTGTCCTTATGAAATGACCGCATGTGTCTCTGTTATGCAAAGGGCTTACAAAATGAAACATATGTTGTGGGACTGGGGCCCATTGATTTATACAGTTTGTTGGTCCGTAAATAAATATATATATATATATATGATTATTTATGTAAATGTTAACACGGCCTTAGAACCTAGGTGCGGAAAACATTGGCACTATATAAGCCCTTAAAAAAGAAAAACATTTTATAACTCGTGGATTTCTTATTCTATAAAAGTGGCATTTTTTGGGGGGTGTTCTTATTTCCATGGCACCAGGTTGGCCATATTTCAAAGGGGATCATCCGCTGATGTTTGTTAAATTTACTCATCAAACTGTAGAATGTCCAGAAAAAACATCCTAGTTAGGTGAGCGAAAGGAATAATATTGTTAATACATATATAGAATTATATAGATATATACACACACTCCCTTCACTAGAGTTATCCACTGAGTCCAAAATAACAAAAATCACTTTCGGCAATAGAGTTGCCCGCGCACAAAATGCCGTCTTGTTATCGCACTGGATAGTGAGCTTGATTGTTGGGAGAAAATTCCAGGTATGGGTCATACATCCCCACATGGAGTGGCGACCTAATACGGTTTCACCAGACCTCTGGACTTTAACACATGTCATAGCTGGGTCACCTGGTAAGGCGTCAGGCGATTTTTGTTCCCGTCATGGACCATCATTTAAGGGGAATCTCTCGCCCCCAATGGGATGACAACTACATCCCCATTTTGTTCTGCTAATTTAGTCACCCATTACGCTATACAATTATATAATTATACCAATTTTGCTATACGAATTACATCCAAATTTTGCTATACAAATTATACCCCTGTTTTGCTATATATACTAAGTATATATCCTCATGTTGCTATCCCATATCCGCATTATGAGTGATTTCATCTGGTTGCTGGCTTGGAACATTTTTTATTTTTCCATATATTGGGAAGAATAATCCCAACTGACTTTCATATTTTTCAGAGGGTTCAAACCACCAACCTGTCATGGTTCAGGCTATGCCTATGCCAGACCCCGCTGGTTCGTCAAAAAACGTCTCCAAGGTGGTTCACAGATTCTGATCGACTGCCGCTCGCTCGAGAGCTTAAGACGGCAGCGAAATTTTGCGTGGTGGGTTGCCATGGAAGTCTCTGAAAAGTGCTTAGTTAGATTTAGTTATTATGATTAGGAAAGTAATAACATATATATCATATAATGATGTGGCATAACATATATTGCAATCAATCATGGTTAGTTATTCATGATATGTTATGATTGTTTGAGATTACTTTCCTTTGAGTGATGGGATCCTTGGGATGTGGACATTTATGAATTTCGGATCTCAACGATTCAGAGATGTGAAGGCATAGAGGGTGTGGCTTTAAGGTATTGCGGGCACATGGGCGGCACAGAAAATCATTTGATCACCATGCAGCCTCTCAGCCTCTCAGTTCACAAATTCTAGACCCTCAACTTCGATTTCAAGCTTCGTCGCTTCGTCGCCCAAAACCATGGCTTTCCCGGTAGGTAGCCACGGCAATTCGGGGAAGAAGTTTGAGGGCGAGGCGTCGTGGGATGTCGTGGGATGTCGTGGGATGTGGAGGGTTTTTTTTTGCCGCGACACTGCTGGTGAACTTTACAGTGCCCATGACGGATCCGGCTGGTGCTGCTATATTAATGCTAACATAAAGGGGGTATATTGATGGGATCCATGTTACCAGGTTACCATATATATATATATCGCATACATGATGGATTCTATGGGTACTGTAATTACATCATATAGGAAATCCTGGCCACTTGTTGATCCCTTTTAGAAAGACAAGGCACTGAGTTTTTTTTGTTGACTGAGACAAGGCACTGTGCTTGAACTACTTTGGAACTTGATTGAAATGCTGTGATTTTCACCAATTCATGCACGATGTCAGGCCCCCAAGAAAAAGCAGTGCATGGAATGACGGACTATACAGAACAAAGGATCATCAAGGATAGATCTGTTTCTTTGAATGTATGGATTTCCTGCAAAGTTGCCTTTGAGCTGTAAAATTTTGGGAAATAAACCCCGGAGGGTGCAGCCCAAAAAGTGCTATATAGACTCACAGTAGAAAGTCCTTTTTGCATGAATAAATTAGCAAATTGGTAGTTCCTGGTTTGACAGTATGGCACAATATCAACACATATTATCACATATTTAGATCATATTATTTAGCTCTTTAGTAGTGCCCAGTTGATAGTTGGTGGCATCCAGATGTGCAGGTGGTGGCTTGTGGGTCAGTGGCTCAGCAGGCGTGGCTATCCTGGTGGCACCGGATTTTTCTCAACATGTCTTAACGGACAACGATCCCCACTTGACCACGATCCCCAGTCTTTCACGACATCAAAACTAGTTATATGAGTTACATAACTATAATTATAGTATGCTATAGTCTACGAGTTTACGATAAACCCTGCCCTGGTTCTTAGTTGTAAATCAACTTTGCTAATTATGGGAGAGCCACCTCGTAAAGTCCATAAGGTGTTTGAATGTTCACTTGCAGCCGCTGTGAAGATCCTACTGTCCTACTGACTCTCCTCCAATTGATTGAGATTGGTTGAGGCTCGGCTCGAACCCAAACATGGCGATTTCCAGCAATGAATTCACTTTCGAATGTCCCCCTGTCTTGGAGGGTTTTGCATCACAGAAGTGGTGTGCTAGATATGGAGATGGGTCAATACCACAAATGGGCAGGATGAACAGTACATCAGCGAAAATTTGGTGGAAATAAAAATAAGTTGTGCTGTTTGCGTTTTGATCCGTGGCATTTTTTTTTGCTGCTTGGCAGGTTGCTGCAGGGAACACTGCTATCGGTGGTGTTGGGGCACTCAGATTCGGTAAGCTATGTGGGAACATTTGGGAACATACACAAAATCCTTTGGAGAATCAAGGGAGAACTCAGCGAATCTAAGCAAGAATCTATCCAAAGTATGAATCAATGAGTCATATCTCCCTGATATGCGAGCCATATTCCCCAAAGGAAAGCATCTTTTACGGCTGTTCCCCAATGGCCCAATCGATTTGGGCAGTTCTTTGCTGGAATTTTTGTGCCCCAACAAAATCAGCTTGTCTTTCACTATTTATCCACGTGGTTTGAAATATAGCCTAGCTGCTATGTTGCATCCTGGGAGCCAATGCATTGACTTTCGCAGATTTCGAAAAGGGTGTGTGGTGTGGCTCAACCACCAATCAGTATCGTTAAGATCTGCTATCTATGTCGTGGATACCAAACCTTGGGCAAAACGCTCGAAATCCTGGAGTTCATTGGGCTCCGCTGTTCAGGTTTCCACGAAATTAGTACCAGAGTGTTGACTCTTCCAGTATGCTCCATGTATGGTATATTGACCATTCTCTACCTATGGATCACAGGGTAAATGTTGGTCAGCATTCCGTGGAGTGTATGGGACAGGATTTTCACCCCGGGATCTGATTCGGTAGCGGTAGTTTGCCACCAAATAGCTATGGATTTGAATCCTACATTCATAGATTCGGATAGAAATGTACCTTTCATCAACATGTTCATCCCAGATGGTAGAGTGCAGTTGTGTTTTTCCTATAGGGAAAGCAAGGCGCAAAGTGAGGTGCTGATTGAAAGTTTCCTGGTGGCTGGGAATCAGAAGCTGGAACCAGGCCGGAAGCCCACAGCTTCGGATGGAGATGTTGTTTTCAGATGTTTTCAGCTCCTAAAATGGTTAGCCCCTAATGATCAATAGCTGCTGGTTGGTGGTTTGGTGGAACATTTTTTATTTTCCATAATATATGGGATGTCATCCTTCCCATTGACTTCCATATTTTTCAAGATGGGCACATTGCACCACCAACCAGGTTGGCTTTATGAATCCCAATGGCTGACACCGATGGTTCGGATGCTTTGCATATACGATGCCTTTTGACAACAAGCTTATAGATATCTAAAGTCTTCTAAAGTCCTAAGCCAGTCACAGTGATTCCACCAAAATCCTGATATCACTCACTGTCTTGTGATGGATCACCCATTTTGATATCAACCTGTACTGATTTCAGGGGAGATCAACTAATTTCAATATGTTTCAATGGGAGTCAGGTTGTACTTACGAAGGGGAGAAAGGCTGCGTCCTCAGTTTGTCCTCGGTCATTCTCAGTTCTGAGGGTCTCGTTCACTTCGTAGGGTATTTCCTAATTTTGATCAGCTCAACCAGTACTCTGCACCGTTAAATTGATATAAATATAAGCCTGACATATCAGAAAGTGACCAAGTAGCCAGTAAACACAAATTTACTGGACATGCACGGTTTTCCAAGAGAAGCGATGCGCAACTGGTGGATTTTCATGAATTTTACATATCTAAGTTACCCCCTGGTACTCAAACATGCCTGGGACATGGAGGCTTCTGGGAAAATCAACCTTTACCCCGAAATTGTCATCCACATCCAGTTCCCCGGGTTCTTCTGTGGGTTGTGGGGATTTTCCCCGGGTCCCTTGGCCGCCAGGCGTCACAAAAGTGGAAGATCTCAAATATGGCTGCAGTGCTTGGGGCCCTGGTGACAGGATGGCGGATGGCATTCTGGAGATGTCCTAAGTCAGGGTACCCCAATAGCTGGATGGTTTCGATTAAGGACAATCCTATATTTATCATGGAGAAATATGAAGAATATAGTGGTACAGTGGCCAGATCATGGGATATAAATGGATATTCTGGGCAAATTATAGCGACCTCAGGTACAAAAGCCTGGAATCAAAAGCCTGGAATCATAGTGAATGTGTAGGACATCATCTTCAAATGGCCAAATGGCACAAGCTTTCCCGTAGCTACCCTGTTAGGCTGCGCCTGCGAATTGTGCCATGTCATACAACTATGTTCCACTCCCTGTCCCATTGATCAACCTCATCAAGACCTATGACATTTCAGCAGC
>Ga0126342_10002060_pt1:5000-30438 | contig 30438 bp, 24 predicted proteins | sample Cyp1metagenome_FD_92528 | JGI IMG/M metagenome (GOLD analysis project Ga0126342, IMG submission 92528) | Coral microbial communities from Lord Howe Island, Old Settlement Bay, Australia - Cyphastrea 1 metagenome | ecosystem: Host-associated > Invertebrates > Cnidaria > Coral ...
ATGTTCCATGTGGCTGTTTACCAGAGGGCAATCTGGTTGGTGGTTTCAGCCTACCCCTCTGAAAAATGATGGAGTTCGTCAGTTGGGATGATTATTCCCAACTGAATGGAAAAATAACATTCATGTTCCAAACCACCAACCAGTTGAAATAGGAATCACAAATCTACACCTCTGACATTCAAGTTCCATCATTCTATAACCAATGGCCGTGAAACAAAAAAAACATCTTTAGTATCTGTTGTGTAACAATATTGTTTTAGCTTCCGATATTTGGATATATTTGGGGCAATTGCCAGAAATCAAGATTGGGGCCAACTTCTTTTGAAAACCCATCCCTATTGATATCCTTAGCTCCCAAAAATGCGATGGCTGAGCTCCTAAGAAGGTACTGAAGATACCTGGTAAATGGACTAAGCTAGAATTCTACGTATAGATCCAGATCCTAGTTTTTCCAAAGAGGACTAGGTAGCTGCAACCTCCTGACATTCAGTGTGTGGCCATCATGGACAAAAGAAAGTCCGTCTTTGGGGCGCATTTTATGATATTCCACAAAAAACTTTCCCCCCAACTCTTGTCACCTCAATCCTCAAAAGAAACAAACACATCTTCATTTACAAAATCCGCAACCTTAGCGCTTGGAGGTTCATACCGCCTGTTACTGGTGCCTCTGGTGGCTCTGGTTACTGAGTGTTCCTCAAATTGACGTGATCTCACAAAGAAAAGTGGGTTGTAAGCCTGCAAAAACAGACCAGATACGAATCATAGTTTTTTGCTTGTACGAGTTGTATGCTGTAATGTTATGCCATGTTATACTATAGTTTTTGGTGGGTAGCCCTCCAATTACTTGGGATGATCATTGGTTCCAATATCTTCATGTAAATCCCATGTTTGTTGGTTACAATATCCTCATTGTTGCTGATTGAATAAAACTTTGCTATTGTTAAACAATGGCACAAATCACCTGTTTCCTGCTGGTAACCCTGCTTATTTTGCATCGCCTGTTTCCTGGGCTTACCACTACTTGGAGGATCATCCACCTTTATTCACTGGTCATTTTTTGCCCAATAGCGGATAACTTCCACGAATCGGGGACTTACTAACCAGGGTTGTTCACCAGTTGCCATCCCTGTGATGATTCCATAATTATCACACATACTCAGTAGAATAGCTGCTTGATAATCTTGTCCTGGCACAGTTGATCTAGGACAACATGGCAAAAAGTACATAAAATTCTACTGGTATGATACTAGCATGATACTGGTTGGTGGTATACCTACCCCTCTGAAAAATATGAGTTCGTCAGTTGGGATGATGAATTATTCCCAACGGAATGGAAAGTCATAAAATTCCATGGTTCCAAACCTCCAAACCGGATAGATCATCATGATTATTCCATTATTCACCATATCATCACCATGTTATCACCATATATCCCCTATTAGTAACCATATCATTCCCTATTAGTAACACATTCAGTGGAATGATCCAAAAAAAAAGCCCCCAGTCATGTGGGATCGGCCTTGCGACACCAACTGAGCCATGAAAAATAACCTTATTCCAGCTATAATATATATATATATGTATATATATATATATCTGGGCAAATAATAATAATTCACGAACCTGAAATGTCGGGCCATTTTTGGATGATTTCCTTATAAAAACCATGATTCCAGTGAGGGAGAACAGTGAGGTCGTGATAATTTACCCACATATATATATACATACATATATATGTATATATACTGGTTGGTTACTACATATTCCGAATGTGGGTGGAACCAATCTCCATTTCAATTAGGGAGTATAACCCCAAAAACAACCCATCAGAGGCATTTATGGCATGACTCACCACTAGACACCATATAATACAGTAGTTGCTTAATATTTTAAATTATAATCCTATATTATGAACTATTGTAAAATGCAATAAATCAATTATTGTTACATGTGTTTCATAATAATTCTATTAATGTTTCCTGTGATCCAAATTATACACCACGATTTTCATGGCCAATCAGCCAGACACCCTGCAAAAAATTAAACTCTTGGCTGGTGAACGTAGATACCCTCTGGTAAACTAATATGACTATGGAAAATCACCATTTTTAATGGGTAAATCAACTATATATCAACTATAAATGGCCGTGTTCAATAGCTATGCTAGTTTACCAGAGGGTAATTCCATTGATACCCTGCAAGACTAAAGGATTAAACACTCCATCCAAGATTGACCTAGCTTAATAATAAGTGATATCTATGGTCACTATGGTTTCCCTATAACTATAGTCACGAATAATAGTCACTAATAACTATAGTATACTATGTCACTATATCTATACTAATGTCAACCCCGGATTAATAAACCCGTAAGCTGTTTAATTGGGAGGGTACCATTTATGTACCATATTGTGACTATTGGGGGAATACCCCCCTAATTAATAAACCATGGTTTATTAATCCGGGGTTGACAATAATCAGGAATTGATATCTTAACTTATTCAATTCCATCAATTCCCACCTATGATTGGAATACTATAGTTTTATTGACTATCTTCACTATACTGGTTGGTGGTTGAGCCCTACCCCTCTGAAAAATGATGGAGTTCGTTAGTTGGGATGAGTATTCCCAACTGAATGGAAAGTCATAAAATTCCATGGTTCCAGTCACCACCAACCAGCTATACTTGGAATACTATGTGTTCACCACATGTTTCCAGCACCTCACCACTTCCGCCAGGCTTCCAGGTGCTCCCTTGATATCTGCGGCATGGCCTTTCGTAGCACCGCGGCCAGTTCCATGCGCGACAGCTTGCCGTTGCCGTCCTTGTCCCACATGCGGAAGGTGGCAGAGATGGCACCTTCCGAGCTTTGGAGCAAATCTATAAATGGGGGGAAAAGAACAACTCATCATTGCTCTCCAGGAGATGGTGGTTTAATGGGATTTAATGGGATTTAATTGGATTTAATGGGATTTGATGGGATTTAAATGGGATTTAATGGTGGTTCCATGACATGGACAACCCAAAAAATGGTTGGGATTTCATGGTGATTAGTTGGGATGTTGGTGGATATACTCTCTGGTAAACTAATATAGCTATGGAAAATCACCATCTTTAGGTAGGTCAACTATAAATGGGCAATTTTCTATAGCTATGTTAAATTACCAGAGGGTAAATGGGGAGACCATGGGTTAACCAACCAGCAAAATGGAACATCTAATGATCAATGGGTCTGTAATAGGTTGGAAATAACTTTATATACCAAATCATTCCGAACAAAACATGTCTTCGAACAAAAGAGATAGTAGCTGATTGTAACATTCTAACGGATATGAGTATATACATATATATATATATTCTCCCCCGTTCAGCCCTCAAGCACCCTCCCAGAAACCATGGTTCTTAGTAATGCTTCGGACCATAGAACGGGGGTGTCTTTTTTGAGGAGGATGGGATTAGACCAACTAGCGTCATCAAACATGGGATTGTGAGCAATAAGAACACGGTGCTTGTACTTGGAGGATCCTCTCACTTAGTATCCACTTAGTAAGTGGTTAGTAACGGCGTTCTACCCACTTATGCTTGGGATAAACCTCAGTTACTGGACTTACTAACCCGGGTTATTAACCACCTACGATTCGTGGAATGATCCTCCAAGTATATAGTGGTTGAATGGATGTGAAAAGAGCAACAAGCTGGGGCCCCGGTTCGTCAACCCCAAGTGGTTCTATACACACAACTCCAATAGCTCAGGTTTTCCAAAAGAGATACCCTCTGGTAAACTAACATAGCTATTGAGAATGGCCATTCATAGTGGATTTACCCATTAAAAGTTGTCATTTTCCATAGTTATGTAACAGTCTGCCAGAGGGTAAACCTATAGAATCCCAAAGATCTAACCCCACCAGGCTGACCCCCTAAAATGATAGATGCTCGTGATTCAGCCTGAGAAATTGGGGGGATTCTGCGTGGCTTTAAGTTTAAATATATTGTAGAATTATTCGATATTGATACAGCTAGAAAATTAGATAAATGATGATATATTTACATTCTCTTCATGAGTGTGTTACTCCTCAATATGTATATACACATATCATATCATGACTGAATCAATCTATGAAATCCAAATGTGGAGCCATTTCCAGTGGGAGACTTTGATGGCACCAACAGTGACTTAGGCACTGGTCAAAAGTGGGGTCCCTGGAATTTGAGGATGTGTTCATACCGAAAGGACTCCGGTTTTGCCAAATAAACCCAAACGTACGGAGCCCTGGGTCCCTTTTTTTTTTTTCGGAACACATGCCTCCTGCCAACGCCATTTCAATTGAAACTATTCATTCGTTACCATTCCAACAGGACCAGTACAGCGAAGTCCCCCTACAACAGATAGCCGTACCAGCCACTGCTGTTTGCACCTGCAGGCGCGGAGGATTTATCCAGCAGTTTTGACGCCAAATAACTCTGCGCATCTTCCATCATCCAGTTGTAAAACTCGTCGAAATTCACCTGCCGGGCAATTTTTATTCAAACAAATATGGAGACACTCTGAGACCCAGCACTGTTGCTTGTAAACTATTTAGTCTCTCCAGTTTGATATGGATTTGCCTGAAAAAAGGGTACCCCTCAAATCTCATGTGGGTGCATCCCACTTAGTAAATGGGTTAAAACATGTTATAACCCCAGTTAGATTAAGGGAATATCCCACTATTCCCCACTTATATATGGGACAAATGCATAGGTGATATGTGGACAAACAAAATCCGATGCGTGGGATGCACATCCCTCATGACATCTTGGGGCATCACGTGGACATTCTCTTGATTGTCTGACCAGCTTTATGTACCCTCTGGTTATGACCACCATAGCCATGGAAAATCACCATGCTATTAATAGGTAAACCATCTATAAATGGGCCATGTTCCATGGCTATGTTAAATAACCAGAGCGTAATTTAACATGGAACCAATGGAAACCAGCACAAATACATGAAGATAATCTTCCAAATCTGATTTGTTAACATCATTTAATGTGGGGGTTTCCATGGTGTATCCCAAAAAATAGATGGTTAATTGAAAAATCCCATCTAAAATATTCTAAAATGGATGATTTTGGGGTACCCCCATGACTTAGGACACCACCATTTCTTGAGGTCACAAATTCCATACATGGGGTGTACTTCTCTCCCATTGTCCAGCTGGTTGGTGGTTTCCTTACTGGTGCTAAACGCAGGGAATGGATGGGTTGCTGGGGGTTGCTGGGATGATTATTGATATATAGTTATTGTTGATCATTCCCGAAAATTCCCTACTAAGCACCAGTAAGTTTCAACCCCTCTGAAAAATATGAGTTCGTCAGTTGGGATGATTATTCCCAATATATGGAAAACTAAAATTCATGTTCCAAACCACCAATCAGCCAGCATGTTTCGATTCTTTTTCGGGCCTTCCCATCTAGGTCTTTGTCCATGGATTTGTGCATGGTCTCAAGCTCCTTGTCGGTCATGTCGGGGTTCAAACGTCGCCTGTTGAGGAGCCACCCATGGAGGCGCTTTTTCCCACTTTTTCAGGGTGAAGATCCGTCGGGACATGGGGAGACGGACCCTGGGATTTTCTGCATGAAACTGGGATTATCATCAACAAGTTGATATTTGGATCTGAAAATGGAGGATACCGCAAAATTGATCAAAATTGCCAGTCTCTTTCTCGAAGAATGATGCTAAGAATGATGCTTAACCATCACTTTTTGGGGATATCTTCAGACAAAACCAGCCGCAACATTTTTGTGCGATAACGATCTAATCCATGGACATCCAGTTGCCGATCAGTCAAAATTACCGCTTTGAGGTCGGCGACATGAAAAGCCGTTTGCATTGCTTCCCACTGGTTTGGAGGGATACCATCTGGTTATGACTAACATAGCCATGGAAGCCATGGCCCATAGAAATAGATGGTTTACCTATTAATAGCATGGTGATTTTCCATGGCGAACTGGTAGTCATAACCAGATGGTAAACCAAGAAAAAATCTACAGTGAATCTTGGGGTTTCCCCATGGGAAACCATCAGATATGTTTGGGCGCGTCGTGACTCTTATCTGTGCTTATTTCATGCTGAAACCAATTCTCCAAGAAACTACAAGCACAGAGACCCTACCATCTGGTTATTTAACATAGCCATGGAAAATCACCATTCTTAGTAGGTAAGCCATCTATAAATGGGCCATTTTCCATGGCTATGTAGCAAATAACCAGAGGGTAAATAATCTGTGTAAATGGGCCGTCACTTCAAACATCTGACAGGTTTAGTCAGGTTTTATGACGACCTAGTCCAAGGGGAAACTTGGGCAGCCCTTCGAGAAGGGCAACCGCAAAACAATGCAACAATTAAGTTTCAATGGAGTGATTTTTTTGGGAACATCTATTGCAATTGTTGATGTTCCCTTAAATGGTTGATGATTTAGGGAACAACCATTGATGTAAGGGATTGTTTTTTTTGTTCAAATCAAACTTTATGAGCTTTATACCGTTGCAAGCAATCCCTTCAACCCGGGATTGTGTTGGCCATCGATCCACATCAGCCGCAATGTTTGCCGGAGCGACATCATCAATGCGAGCTCCGGTTTGCAAATGACACCAGAGCCATCTTTGTCTGCAGCTGTAAAGTTGTGCTGGATCAGAAGTGTCCGAATCCTCGGTCTGCGACTCGCGAAAAACTGAGAGGACTGGTGGGCCACAAAAAAAAAGACATCGCTGCTGGCAGGGTGCAAATAACATCAAGGTGAATTTTAAAAAATGGTTCACCAACTTATGTAGATATCTTATGATTTATGTAGGTATCTCACTATGTATATATATATATATCAAATATATAACATATGTGTTTTCGTCGTGGTAGATATCTATACCAGTAGTCACCTATAATTATATAGTATACCATAGGATAAACCAGAGAATGGAAGATATATGTTGATACCCACCTGCCGTAGACCGCTATGGGATTCCTCAATGTTCATGGCCGAACCACATTCGGGTTGGTGGTTCAACCCCTATGAAAAATATTAGTCAGTTGGTGGTATACCTACTTCTGGTTGGTGGTATACCTACCCCTCTGAAACATATGAAAGTCAGTTGGGCTTATTATTCCCAATATATGAAAAAATATATAATGTTCCAAACCACCAACCAGTATATGTTAAACAATTATAAACCCATGGATAAACCGTTCTAAATCACATTTTCGTGGATAAACCATTATAAATCCATGCGATATTTCCTGGTTAAAAAATGATCACATGGTTAAACCACCGTCTTGGCTGCATTCCTGTCCCTCCTCCCATGTCGCCAAGCTTCTCCTCTGCGTTTTTTCGCACCTTTGGAGGTGGCAGCCACTGTACCTGCCCCGTTTCTCTGTTGGCGTAGTAGGTTCGTCCGTGCCTATCCTTGGAGCGCAAAGGTGCGCAGCGGAGAAAATCCGAATCCTCGGAAGATGATCTATGGTGAATTGATGTTGTCTGTATTGGTTTTAGAGTTCCCTTGGGGGTTTGCCACATTTGCCGCATGTTTTCTTGCTCAGATAAATAGCTCGAACAATGAGGCAAAAACAGAGTTGCTACAGTCATCGCTGAATTTCCCCTAAACGGGCGTTGGTCATATCCACATGATGTTCCTCATGTTACTCGATTGGGTTATACTATGTTATACTTGTATTCCCTATGCAACTAAAACAAACGAATCGGTGGCATGCTCATATTTTCAGCGTGCCCAGGCCAATTAGCTTGCCCATGGCAACAAAATACCCATCCCCAGCTCCACTTTCCGCAAGAAAATTACAAAGCCAGAGATTTCGGGCTTACCCTGGCCGTAGACTACACTAACAGTTCGACGTGGAAGAACCACCATGAATGTAGATCATAATTTGCTATAGGTTTTCCACATCTCTGTACATCCTAGGGTTATATCGTAGTCGTAGGGTTTGCACATTTTCCTAGACTACCCTCTGGTAAACAAACATAAACTATGGAAAATAACAATTTTATAGATGGGTAAATCAATTATTTAACTATGGCCATGTTCACTCTCCTACCGGTAATTTGTTACATAGCTAGTGAAGATGGTCCCCCAAAAAAATCAGATGGTGAACAAGCATAGCTATTGAACATGACCATATCTTCTGTGAGAACCAGCGCGCTATCTAGTAGGCTACTATTTGGGGTTGTCACAAATAAAAACAAATAAAACCAAATAAAAAATAATAACACCAAAAATTAAAGAAAAAAACAAAATAAAACAAAATAAACAAATATATATATATATATAAACAATGATAAAATTTTAACAATATAAACAAAACAAATAACAATTAAACATACAAAAACAAATAAAAAAAACTTTTAAACAGTGCATTTCAAACCTCATGATATTGATAAATGTGCTTATAATTAACACATAAGGTAATGGTTTTGATGCTTCACCTGTATAAATACCTTAGACCTTGGATGTTGGTCTGGGCTGCTGCTGTGGGATGCTGGTGTGTGATGGAATGCTACTCACCAGTAGATAATTTGCCTGATTCCCCAAAACCTGCAGATGAAGGACCCCAGGCACAGCCATCCCTTGATGGCATTGGCTCACCAGTAGATAATTTGCCTGATCCCCCAAAACCTGCAGATGAATCCAAGGCACAGCCATCCCTTGATGGCATTGGCTCACCAGTAGATAATTTGTCAGCTCCTGCAACACCTGCAGATGGACCCCAGGAACAGCCACCCCTTAATGGCATAGTCCCACCAGTAGAAAATTTGCCAGCTTCCCCAAAACTTGCAGATGAATCCCAGGCACAGCCACCCCTTGATGGCATTGACTCACCAGTAGATAATTTGCCAGCTCCTGCAACACCTGCAGATGCATCCCAGGCACAGCCACCCCTTAATGGCATAGTCCCACCAGTAAATAATTTGCCTGATTCCTTAAAACTTGCAGATGAATCCCAGGCACAGCCATCCCTTGATGGCATTGACTCACCAGTAGATAATTTGCCAGCTCCTGCAACACCTGCAGATGCATCCCAGGCACAGCCACCCCTTAATGGCACAGCCCCACCAGTAAATAATTTGCCTGATTCCCCAAAACCTGCAGGTGAATCCCAGGCACAGCCACCCCAGTAGCAGATAATTTGCCAGCTTCTGCAAAACTTGCAGATGAATCCCAGGCACAGCCATCCCTTGATAGCCAGAGCCAGGATGAGTGAACTTGATGGGCTTGAGGCAAGTGCACCAGCAACACCTGTTGCAGGTGCTCCTGGGGGTTTCCTTGCACTACCAGCACCTCCAAGAATCCATGCAGAGGGTGCACAGGCAGGCCAAGCCTTTGAACTTCAAACACTTACCAGTTCACCTGGTGGGGAACTCAGTGCATTTGTAGATCACTAGGCCCCAAGCAGCACCTGCAACCCCAATGCCTGATGGTAAAGTTAGTGAACCTTTGGATGAAGCACCTGCAGAACCAGCCATTGATCCAGCTAGTGGGTCAGCAGCACTTAGTTCCCTTGCTTGGGGTAATACAGCCATTAGTGAGCAAGCAGAACCTGCAAGTTCTTCAGCTTTGGGTAACCCACCTGCAGAGCCACCCATGGTTTCTGCTAGTGAGCAAGCAGAACCTTAAGCACTTGTTGCTGCAGACCAGCCACCAGAACCTGTTGCTCCAGCCCCCATGGATGTTGAACCTGCTAGGCCTGCACAACCAGCAGGTGTCAGGAGGGGCAGGGGCCCTACAGTCAACACTTCACCTGGCATATTGCATCAGCTGTCACCACCTGGATGTACAATCAGACTGAACTGTACCTTGTCCAGGATTGATTGATTGGTGATGTTTTTGTTTTTTGTTCAGCCATTGGTTGATGGGCATTCCACCATCTTGGGTTGCAACCTCCAATGGAATGTTACTTTAAGGGTCATGTATGTCAGCTTTGAACCCTTTGCTTGGGCAATCCAAACATATAACTTCTGATGATTTGATTATGGGCTTTATTGGGATTCATATTATTGTTAATTAACCCCTGCAACCCTGAACCTTCAACCCTCAAAACGTAAACTTAATTGTTACCCCATTGAATCCCTGAACCCTTAAGCCCTCAACCCTTAAACCCTTACACACATCTAAGCCTATACTATGATGTGGTTATAACAATATGTTTGATCACTTGTATTATGAATTTTGGATGAAACCTTGAATTGAACAATCCATATTATGGTTATAAGTTATAACCTAAGGGGTTGGTGTGATCAAAGATGAGAGGCTACATGTACATTCAGGTATAGTTTGTTTTATCCATGCTTTCATATCCATTGCCTCATCTGAAGTGATGCCCCTCGATGGATTGCAACCTTTGACAAGACCTTGTACCTATCCTCCTTCAGCAGGGTCTTCAAGAAAGAGTCTGAGGAAAATTGGACCAGCAAACTGAAGCTGGTTCACAGCCATGCTTGGGAGACTTGGGCCAGGCAGTATGCACATAAGAGGGGATACAGCCTGTCAAGCAAACCCCTGGGGAAGTGTCTGGTGATGTCATTAGACAGCTTGCTGCTGAAGTTTCTCAATTGCCTCCACCCGCAAAGTATCCCAGAAAATAGATGTGCAGTGTAGCAACAGCAAGTTCAGCAAGACAGACAGCATGGCTGAAAGTGGAAAAAGAAATTGGGTGTCTGAGAGCAGGGTTGCCAGGTGAAGCATCACATTGATTTTTGGGATCTGAGTCTGACTTATGTGCATGGTGTGCTAATTAATCTGCATGATATGTGGTCATACTGGTCACTTAAATGATTTGTTCTTTTTATTATTTTTTTTATTGTTTTTTATTTTTATTTTTTTATATATATTCTGATATATTTTTTTAATGTGTCTTTATTTGTTTATATTTTTTTAAAAAAATAAATAAGTTTATATTTTTTTAAAATAAATAATAGTTTATTTTCTATTGTTTTTTAATGTTTTGTTTTTGTTTCATTTTTTTAATTTTCTGGATCAAACCAGTTGCCCAGATAGTCACCTCTCAGATAGTAACCTCATCCTCTCAAATGACCATAGAAATAGTTGATTTACTTACCCATTAAAAATCATTAAACATGCTGATTTTCCATCGTTTTTTCTATGTTTGCCATATGTTTACCTTAGACTGTCCTATAGGTTTTTGGGTCCACAGCCAGGCATCTTTATGAGCCTCCCATCCCTCTGGTAGCTCTCGAGGCTCGAGACCCGCCATGGCGCAGCACTGAGCCGAAAAAAGGCGTCAGTACGGAGGGGATCGACATGGACATATATGGAACACGCCTGTTTTACCCAGAAGTGACTAAACCGCAATGAAACTTTGGGCAAACATGCACCCATATATATATTACACTGTAGAGAGTATATAGGTAGCTGTTATAACTATATGAAAACCTTGATCCAGATCCAGACATGACTATAACAATATCTATTGTCATATATCATATAGCGTTCTGGCACTCTATCATATAAATATAATTATACAATATATGTATATATATATGTATGTATATATATATTGAATGTGCATGTTCTATATACCACTTGGCCGCTTCGTGGTTTCAAGATGTTTCAAGCCACCAAAAATAAAACACACACACAGTAGTGACAGTAGTGTTTTTTTCTCGCACAGGAAGATCATTGGATAAATTCCATGGGTTTCAATTACCCTCCAGTAAATTAACATAGACCCTGCCAAATAGGGGTTGGAAGACTAGTTTCCACTATAAATTGGTGATTTTCAGGGTCTGTGTTAATTTACCAGAGGGTACTTCAAGGTGTTTCCGGCAACCCCCTTGGGTGATTGTTTCCCACCAAAATCATCCCAACTAGGGCCATGATTTTGCGATCTGGTTGCTTCAGGCAAGATGACGCAATTCTGGCGTGCAAAATATATACAATGTGGGGCCCCCAAGATAGCTAAGTCGGTTTATAACTACGTACAATAACTAGGGTTTATGGTAGTTATAACCATAGTTAGATGGGATTAAAAACCAACTTATAACTAGGGGGCCCCACATTGTACTACCCATATCCAGTTCTTGATACTGGTTGCTGAATATCCCTAAAGGGGTAAGTTCACAATCCCCAAGAATAACTGGTCAACAATAGTTTCGGTCGCTGGTAATCCAACAAAACCTACCTTTCATGGCTTAAATCCCTCTTTCTGTGAGTGAAATTCATATGAAGGTTTCCTAAACCGGGGGGTGCCCGTTTTAATCATCCAATTCATGGATGACCAAGACTAGTAATTATTAAAACAACCATGGTGACTTGTGGATTCCCATGACTTAAGAAACCTCCATTTATTGGAGCTATCCCCATAAATATGTCTTATAGTTATAGCCTTGGAGACTTTTGGGGTATGTTGACTAATGGTTATATTTGCTGTAGCCAATTAAAATATATTTAATGTAATTCTAATGTTTAAATCAAAATAATCGATTTACTAACTGTTAAAAGGTTGTCAATTTTATCCCTTAACCATATTTAGATTATGTCTACGTCTCTTTATATGCTGGTGATGATTTACTGATGTTAGATAAGTTCGGTGGTCAATGTTATCCCTTAACCATTTTTAGATGATGTCTATGTCTCTTTATATGCTGGTTATGATTTACTAATCTGGTTGGCGGTTTCAACCCCTTTGAAAAAATATTAATCAGTTGGGATTATTATTCCCAATATATGCAAAAAACAATGTTCCAAACCACCAACCAGATAAACTATCCCAATAGAGGTTTATGACTGGGTACATTCCTACTTGGGATGATGTAAAATAACCCACAATAACCAGACAGATAAGTTCGGTGGTCAATTTGATCCCCACATTTGAGTTCTGGCTCTCTGAAAGGCGCCACAACGACCGTTGTAAAACCGCGCCTGGAAAGGATCGGCCTCCTGTGAGGTGTATTGAACAGCCCGTTATGGTTATATATATATATATATTTACGTATATATATATAATAATATATATATAGAGGTTTCCTAAAATGGGGATCCCGAAAAAACGAAAATGGCCCACTTATTGTTTATAGATGATTTATGATGATTTACTGGTTGGTGGTATACCTACCCCTCTGAAAAATATGAGTTCTTCAGTTGGAATTATTATTCCCAATATATGGAAAAATAAAATTCATGTTCCAAACCACCAACCAAATATATATATATATATAAATATATGTCAGTGTATTGTAGTGGTTATGTGATGACTAATTTATCATTAAATTCATGAAATAAACAATTATTCTAGATGCATTAAACATAGATACTTCTGAATTAACAAAAAAACAACATATGTGAGTTTCATAAAATACATCGTTAAATACAGAGGTAACACATTTTTAGTCCCATTGAGTGGTTTTCCCTTTATGGGCTTATGACCCACAAAAATAAAAATGGAGGACCCTTCTAGCCAAGGGCCTTGCCACTTACGATCCGCGGGATGATTCCGGGATGATCCCCCCAAGTAGACATTTCCCACAATGGGGTATGATAATCCTCAAGAAACCAAATAGAAACCTTATGGGATATTAATGGGAATTTAATGGGAATTTAATGGGAATTTAATGGGAATTTAATGGGTGGTTGGTGGTTGACCTACCCCTCTGAAAAATGATGGAGTTCGTCAGCTGGGATGATAAAATTCCCAACTGAATGGAAAAATCAAATTCATGTTGGCTTGTCTCAATCACCAAAATGTCATCCCTTTATACAGGTTAGTTTAAGAACGGAAATTCCAGTTCATGGATGACGATCATGCAGGTGCAACAAGCCACCCTAAAAAAGAGATGATCTGTCCAACATCAACCAACATGACAGGAGTTTTCAACACTGTCTTTCCTGACTGAACCAGTTGACATGACCAACAAACTTGGGTGTGTGCAAAGATGAGTGGGATATGTTTGGAATTTTCTTGGGTATGTATGTGTCAAAACTCTGACACCTTTCTGTTCACATCAAAATGGTTGGGTTTTACGCATAATTCATCCCCGAAAAAATGGGACGAAAGGTTTCAAAACCTAGCCCCCCGTGCTGAAGTTTCATAATCTATTGATAATTATCAATGGACGTTGGTAGCATGCAAAAGACAGATTCTTCACCCGCACTTACCATACGTACCACTTCTGGTTGGTGGTATACCTACCCCTCTGAGAACTATGAAAGGCTTATTATTCCCAATATATGGAAAATAAAATGTTCCAAACCGCCAACCAGACTTGTTTTTTCTTCTCTGCGTCCAAGTAGCGACTGATGGCACGTTCCACTTGCGTCTCTTCCTCCTCCTATGGCGCTGGCTCTGGGATAATCAACTGTCTGGGTTGCGGCAAAGCACAACGACCTGCTTGCCCTTACCTATCTGCCAGTCTGTTCATGTGGTAATGTTGTTGAATACTCAGAACTCGTCTTGTGTGCGCCTCGTTCAAAACGCGACATATCATTCTGTGGAATAATTGCTAATTGGTTGGGTGAGAAAGGATTATATAATCCCAACTCATGGATTGTGATCATTCCCATCAATATATAAAGGGTAGTAGATTTGAGAAGTAAAACCCCGTCCAAGCATCAATGATTTGTGTACAAACTACAAACACGTTTAAACCAAAGATTTCCAATATCTGGTCAATTACCACAGAGTAAACACATGTAACTATATGTAAACATATGTTTATTCACAATCTTGAAGCCATCACCCTTTCTTCCACCCTATACCTTGAAGCTCAGAGTACAGCCCATCTTCGGCTCGGTCCTCTTGCCCTTCACTGGCATCCAAACGATTCATGAGATCCGAAGCGTCCTGCTGGGATCATGGTTTTCTCCTTGATTCACATGGCTGTGTCCCCATAATGGTGTATCCTTTATCCCATTGTATGCCCTCTGGTAATTTAACAGTTTGCTATTGAAAATGGCCATGGAAATAGTGGATTTTCCAATTAAAAATGGTGATTTTCCATAGTTATGTACCAGAGGGTACCCCTCAAAATGGCAATCTTAATATGGAAACTCAGGATTGGTTCAATGTTGGATCTCTTCACTTTGGCGTCCCATTAAAAATTGCAGAAGATTCCCCCAAAAGTGACCCCATCACTTGTGATGGGACAAAGTGACCGCCATCTTCAGGAGTTCACATTGAAGGATTTGTTTGCTATAAATCCCCATTGTATCCCCACAAAAAAACACCATTTTGGATGGTTCAAAACCCATGTTTCATAGTTAAACAACCATAAATCATCCATTTATGACCCAAAAAACAGCCAGAAATCCATGGAAATCCAGCAATTTCCCCACTTCAAGGGCTTTCCTAGTGGCTTCCATCATCAACCGTGCAACACGAAACAAAGCGCGTAGCATCGCGGTTCTGCCTTGTCCTCCGCCACACCTGGCGAATGGATGGTGATTCCATTTGCAGTCATATGATAGCAATAATATAGTAACAGGTTTTGACCCATCTCTGGTTGGTGGTTTCAACCCCTCTGAAAAGTATTAGTCAGCTAGGATTATTATTCCCAATATATGGAAAAACAAAAATTGTTCCAAACAACTTATATATATATGTATAGTATATAGTATGTATATGTATATATACATTACCCATATGATACTATAAATGGTAATAACAATATAGTATTGTGAGATTTCCGAAACAAAATTTGATGATGACTGGGCAAAAAAAAGCTCCTTTGGATGAACCAGGCGGGTTAATGTACAAAATCGAACGTTTGAACTGCTACAAAATCAACCAACATCAAACAGTCATAAACATTCATGGATATTATATGATATTATCTGGGTCAATTATCATTAATATTATCATATTTCACGAACCTGAATTGTTGGGCCATAAAAGGGGATGATTTCCCGAATCCTAACCAGGAGTCCAGGGTTCGGGAGAACAGCAAGGTCGTGATCAAATTTACTCAGATAAAATGGAAAATCACTATTTTTCATGGCAAAATCCACTATAAATGGTGATTTTCCATAGCTATGTTAAATTACCAGAGGGTAAATCTTCCACGAAAACGAAAACTTGCAACTTTGCAAAATCGATCAAAATCGGTCCCATCTTAAGTTAACCAGCACAAGCCGTGCTGGAATTCTGGCTGGATCTGGCAAGCCGCAACCCTGGAGAATCTCGAGGAAAATCTACAGTAAGGTAGCATGGAAATAAGCAACTAAACGACATTAGTGGGGCACACAGCAGTTGGCAGAGCACCGTAAGAATGATGCGTCTTGTTGAAATGGCTCTGCCAAATAAGAATAGGGATGGGTGTCCATGAGGGTATGCATATTCCACCCATCCCCGAATTCATTTAAGCCCGCTTGGCGTTGTTCTATCCAGACAGAACATATGTTTCCGTAACCGTTTGGGGTCATCATTCCATTTCTTGGGATGGAACAAACTACTCAATGATTTGGCAAAAAAACACTGGCTGAATTTCAATACTTCACTACCCTGAAAATAAGTTAAATTTGCGGCCATTTGGGGATGATTTCCCTGATCCTAATTATTCTTCTAGTGACGTCACGACGTGAGGCCATGATCAAACTCATCCTGCTACCCATAAATTACCCACTTTCCAATTTCCATTAACTCCCATTGGATAGTGATATTTTTCATGATATCTCTGCCATAAACCCCCTTGAACGGCTCAAGTTCATCCAGATACCATCGCTTTGCATCTGCAATTCCATTGATTGCCCCGTTGGAGGGACCTCTGAGACCACCGAAGGTGGTCAGGCTAACATACCCCCATCGCAATGTAAAACAAGTTGTCTTAACTATTCTTACACTTGATCTAATCCATCCATTGTCAATATCTTCCGCATCAAACACAGATATATTTCACAAAGAGGTATACTGTATACATGAATAAAATTGAATAAGCAATAAAGTATTGTTAACATGTTTTACCCTCCGGTAATCACACATTGCAATTGAAAGTCCCCCATTTAGTTAGATGATTTTCCCAGCTGAGAAACCTCCATGGCTAGTTCCGGTATTTTCCAGCCAGGCACGTTTGATTACCAAAAGGATAGTTTCATTCATCATAACTAGATCACCATTCATCCACCATTTGCCATGATTTTCATCTGTATACCGGTGTCATCAAACATGGCGTGCTGGAAAATACACCATCACTTCACTGTTCGGTGATTTTCCGAAAGCCCCATTTCCTTCGTGGATCTCCAGCCACATGGATCCCCAACTTCCATCCCTCCAGGCCGGGCCTCTGGATCTGGTTCCATCGCCCTCCGGCGGGCGTTTTTGGCCTTTGGATCCTTTGGCCATCCAGCTTTCCGACGGCTGGCCTTGGATTTCCGACGATTTCACCACGATTTCATCGTGGTAAATCGTGCTTATTACTGTGTGGTTAATATGTGGTTCATATGTGGTTAATAATGGTTAACCACGGCTGGTAATGGTTGATAGTGGTGAATAATAATGGTTACCCATATGGTTAATATGTGGTTAATATAATGGTTACCGACCAGCCCAAAAAGCGCTGCTGGCGAAGCGTTGTAAAGAATGGAGGGCTTAGCCACCAGCCAGGATGCTTATCGAAGCCCTCGCTGCCTATGGATCAAAACCCTATCAGGTACCCTCTGGAAATCAATAACATAGCCATGGAAAATGACAATTTTTTATAGGTAAACCATCTATAAATGGGACATTTTACATGGCTATGTAGCAAATAACCAGAGGGTACCCTGGTATTTCTAGTTGGACGTTCATCCCCATGTTCGGTGGCTAACCTTTGCTGGTCAAACCCATCACGTTGCTGATGGCTGCGTCCCCTTTTTTGGTGGTTAAGTTAAATATGTTAAATGATGTTAAATGAACCAATCTGTGGTTACAGCTACTGATCTGGTTGGTAGTGAAACTACCCATGCCAAGCATATCATGTACTCAATTGGGATCATCATCCCGAACCATGTATATATAAATATATATTATATATATACATTAAAAAACAAACGTGGGAATTTCAGGATCCTAAAATGAAGGTACTGGAACAGAAGGTAATATATGTGTTTCTTACATAGGCCTTACATAGGCCTTTTATATGGTAGGTACCTTCAATACATCGGTCCGTGAAATGGCCATTGCGTAAATCCCATATTTCTGTTTGAGATTTAAATGGTTAATATCCAGATATATCCCCATCCTGTTGGTCCCTAAAATCCCCCTTGAGGTCGATCAACCAGCCATCAGAACAAAAAAACAAAAGCACTGGCTATACGCAGGGATTTTGACTCTATGCTTCCAGGAATTAGGGTTTTAGATGGTTTTGAGTTTTAGATTTAGGTTTTTAAGGATGGACTTCCCCACCTGCCAGGTGAGGGTCTCTAGATTTTATCAGGGTTGCTTCCGCCTCCTTCTTCTCCTTCTCCTTCTTCTCCTCTGCGAGCGCCAGATCTCACTGGGCACTGCCGGACCCCAACTGCGAGAGCCAAATGTCAGTGGGCACTGCGGGATTTGTTGCCAGTGCAAGATGTCACATAAAATATCAGCTAGAATGTTAGATAGAATGTCAGACAGCATGTCAGATAGAATGTCAGAAGAGATGGCAAATAGAATGTCAGATAGAATGACTGATGGAATGTCAGAATATATGCCAGAAAGAATGCCCGATAGAATGTGAGATTATATGTCAGACAGAATGCCAGATATAATGTCAGAATATATGTCAGATAGAATCTCAGTTGGTGGGGATCGCTCGAAGACAGTAATTTGTTGTTTTGGAACATAACAGTTGGCCCCGATTCGGGTTCTGAGACCGTCAATTCGGATATTTCGGATCCACGGGCAAACGTCTGGTTTTTTCAGCCAGAATCTCAGATCATGAAATGTCATGAAACACACAGAATTTCAGAACCTGACAACATGGTTTCAGATAATGAAACACACAAAATTTCAGATAATGTCAACCCTGGATTAATAAACCCCAAACGATTGTAGAAAATTGGGAGGCTACCATAAAAAAGTATCATATGACATGACTATTGGATGAGTACCCCCCTAATTTTCATAAACCATGGTTTAGCAAAATCCGGGGTTGACATTAATGAAGCCCTGTCAGCCAAAATCCCACCAGCACCAGCGGTCACCAGCCGTTGTTAAACAGTTGCAACTCAAACGTTTCTGGGTGAATTATCATATATACAGTCATAAACATTCATGGATATGATCTGGGTCAATGATCATTAATATGATCATTAATATGATCATTAATATGATCATTAATATGATCATATTTCACTCACCTGAATTCTTGGGCCATAAAAGGAGATGATTTCCCTAAAAAAAAAAAACGTGACAAACCGGTGGGCTTCGGGAGAACGACGGCGAAGCCGTCGTGATGAAATTTGCCCAGAAACATGGCTGGCTGAAACCTCCATTTGGCGTGCTTGGGGGGTTTCCCAGCTAGTCATGGTTGAGTGCCGGAGGATATCCAATCTTGAATTCATCCATGTTGGCACTATGTTGGATATCCCAATGTTTGTTTTATCCATGTTAACAATATTGAATCCCAATGTTGGTTTTATATACCCAGTAAACTATAGTAAACTAACAGTTCGCCATGGTTAAAATTGCCATGTTAATAGGTCAATAGAACTAACTGGGCCGTGTTTCCATAACAAACTGCTGGTTTTTGTCAGAGTGAATAGCCCAGCTTGGAAACATGTATGAATGGTGTTTTTTTGGATACTCGTCAAAAAACTGAATCTCAAGTTGGTTAGTACACAAATAAACATAGCAAAAGATTAATGATTAACATGATTAAAGTATATTAAAGTACCAGTTATAGTATCAAAAAAAGTATCTAACCAGATGGTTGACCCAGTCTCAATTGCTGGATCGTCCCCAGTTTTTCATCATCGATAACCTTGTCCCCGTTGGTCCCCCTGCTGTGCTTGATGTGCATCAAATACGACCTGGTCAGTGGTCGTCGTTCCACACGCATACATGGAATCATGACACCTCCCAAGATAAATGCAAGAAATCATGATTGATACTGTATTGATCATGATGACTAGTCTTACCCTCCAATAAAATTAACATAGACCCTGGCAATTGTCGGGGTAAATTAAGACTGGTTTCCACCAAAAATTGTTTATTTTCAGGGTCCTATGTTAATTTACCAGAGGGTAATTGGCGTTATAATTTTATTATTACTATATAACTTGATGATATACTACTACTGGTTGGTGGTATACCTACCACTCTGAAAAATATGGCAGTCAGTTGGGATTATTATGCCCAATATATGGAAAAATAAAAAATGTTCCAAACCACCAACCAGACTACTTTGATTGTGATGATCAGGATTTCTTTTAAGACCCAGCCCCTGGTGCCCCTGGTCGTTGCATGAATCCAAACCAAAAGCAGATAGCTGGAATATCATTGAACATCATTGAACCGCGTGTGGAAATGGGCGAAAAAAAGATGCGGTCCAATATCAAAACAAAACAACATATCAAAATATCAAAATATCAAAATATCATGGAATATTGTCACAACAAAACTACTGATGACCTTCCGGTCATCAAACATCACAAAAATGGGACAACTCCTAGGCGAAATCTCCAACGGATCTCTGGGGTTGACGTCTCCACAATTTGCCCCACAAACAGCCCCGGTTAAAATAGGGTTTCAATTTATTCATAGGGTCCGCTTCGAAATCCAATTTTTGGTAATATGTTAATTGCATTTAATTGCGATAATTTCAGGAAATTTCATTGACATGTCACAAGAAATATCCCAAAAACGATCTAAGCTCATGGATAAAACATGAGACACTCCAACAAGCCTGAAAATGCTTTGGTCATCTTAGTCATCTGCGGCCAGATCCGAGAAAATCGCAGCGAACATATTCAATCATTCCACGCGAGAAAAAGCTATTGAAAATTTGTGATTTATAGTGGATTTACCCATTGAAAATGGTGATGTTCCATAGTTATGTGGCAGTTTACCAGAGATTAATGTGGGTAAAACAATGCCATGTGCACCATCCCCCAGAAAAATCACCATTTTTATAGGTGGTATAAACATGTACAAAGCATTTCCAAATGGGTGGTTTATGGCATTGTTTTACCCACATTACTCAGTTTACTCCCAAACATGATGAACTCACTTTGTCGTTGGCCTGAAAAGACAAAGTATCTCTCAACGACACTCCAAGATGATGAAAAACGCCCGGTTGCAGCCAGATGCATTCCGAATATCTAAACGCTTATTACTGGTTGATGGTATACCTACCCCTCTGAAAAATCATGGAGTTTTTCTCAGTTGGGGTTATGTCATTCCCAACTGAATGGAAAGTCATAAAATTCCATGGTTCCAGTCACCACCAAACAGTCATTAACCACATTAACCATTATATAACCATTATATAACCATCATTAAACATCATTAACCATCATTAAACCACCAACCAGATTTAGTACTGATGTTTGGTGATATTTCTGGTTGAATCCCAACTTTCTTCGTGAACAAATCTGTGTGAACCTGGTGATCTAATAAGCGCTTAATTGCCAAATCTGATGTTGGAGGTACCCTCTGGTTATGTCAAAATAGCTATTGAAAATGGCCATTTATAGTGGATTTTCCCATTAAAAATGGTGATTTTCCATAGCTATGTTAGTTTACCAGAGGGTAAACTTCCCATGTTGCTGGTTCCAATCTATCATCTGCATGGCAAACAATAAAAAAACCGGTAAACTAACAGTTCGATGTGGAAAACCCACCATGTGTAGATCATTTTCCGAACTGGAAAATGAATTTTCCTCATCCTATGTTAGTTTAAGCTAGGATAAATTTTGTTAAATTAAAACCAATTTTTTTGTTATTTAGTATCTTGACCCATCTTAAACCCATGTTTAAACACATGTTTAAATCCTACCAGGTCCTACCAACCAATCGCCATGTTCAACAAGGGCGAAACCACGGCGGCGCAGTGCCGCGGCGAGCGGCCGAAAGTGGGCAAAGGAAATCACGCCGTCGCCACCAGAAACTTCCTCCATGACCTAAGGAAGGGATAGCCGATAGCCTTAGGAATAGGGAAAAAAACAGATAACATAGGTGATTTTACTACAGTAGTTTGATTGTGGCTATCTATAAAAATCAATGTTTTAATTGTGGTTATCTGTACAAACAATGAAACAACATCCATAGTATGAAACTTCCTCCAAATCATCGATGACCTATTTTATTTTTTCTTGCAAATAGGTCATGAAAAAAACATGTGGAATCTGGATGAATATAGAAACACTATTAAATACTATAATCACTATATATATATAAATATCTATATATATATACGTGTATATATATATATATGTGTGATGACTTGTTCTTTCAAAACCCTATTAAAATACCATGACCGGAGGGGACCGGAGCCGCAGACCTCGTCGACGGTTTGCCCATCCGGCAGCAGATCCGAGACCAACACAGCACCATCACCTGGCGAAGGATCATCCTACCGTGGCTGGAGAATTAGGATTTCCCATGGATTGTGATAATCCATATGATATTGATTGGGTTTGGTTACAGTAGTAGAATCCCAATTCTCACAATTGTGATAATAAACCATAAAACATGTGGGGGTTCCATAAATTGTGATCATGTGGTTAAAACAATGCCATAAACCATCCCCCAGTCATCACCATTTTGATGGGTGGTATAAACCATAAAAAATGGGGTGGTGTATTATTGTTTTAGCCACATTAATCCATATTATATTGATTAGCTTTGGTTCGTAGAATCCAAATTCTCCCAATTCTCAGCAAAAAAAATATCATTAGCAATCATATCCAACAATCACATATATGTCCTAATCATCATCTGGTTGGTGGTATACCTACCCCTCTGAAAATATGAGTAAAAGTCAGTTGGGATGATGACATTCCCAACTGAATGGAAAGTCATAATCCATTTATGTTCCGAAGCACCAAGCAGATATTTTCACATGAAAAATGGCAGAAGATTCCCCCAAAAGTACCCCCAAGTATTGGTTAGCTTTGGTTAGTAGAATCCCCTGCATCAATTGATTCGGGAGGATCATCTCTGTGGTGAGACTCAACATGGTTTTTTGGGATTCGTTCCCGATTCCGTTCAGAAAATCAGTGGATGATCCTCCGAGTGGGGACCCTACCCCTATTGGATTGGTTTAAGGGAAAATTTGCAGGAAACCATGGTTTTTACGATTAAATATAGGGGTTTCCTGTAAATTTTCAATTAAACCAATCCCATGAGAAACAGGCTGTTTTTTTTGTGGATAAACTTGGAATGTGTTTAGTGAAAAGTACCCTCTGGTAAACAGCCACATAACTATTGGAACATCACCATTTTATAGCTGGGGTAATCAACTATTTCTATGGCCATGTTCAATAACAAACTGTTAGTTTACCAGAGGGTATTGTGAACATGTTGATTTGTGGGGCTGCACCACCTAAAACAGTGAAGGTGGACAGATTGGATAGCAACAAAAGCAGATGATCCCTTGAGATCCTTCATCCAGAATGATCAGTATAATGTGTATATATCTGAAGTCACATTCTCGGGGAGTATATAATATCTCTATAGTATTAATTATATATATATGCACTTATGTAATTTATATATATTTAATAAATAATCAATATATAATTAACACAGTCAAAAGAACCACCTTTGTAAACAACAACTTCAAAAATGCTGCGTCCTATCTAGCCTGCAGCTGATGAAGGCCCCAGGGAGTGAGCAGCTGGAGAAGTGCTGGGGCATGAGCCACCAGCGCCAAAGCCGCGTTCAAAACAACCATACGCATCATGGAATAAAAAACACAACGGTAACAACCAACGAACACTTTGAAGCACGAACCACCACTTCACTGCTACAACTACAGAAACCGTCCTAGGTAACACTATATACATATATATACATGTGTGTGTATGTAAAAAATATATATATATATATATATATATATATTATTGCTTCAAAGAAACTGAGTTGAAAAATACGACAAAAAGAAAAGCAAAGTCAGAGTTCCCCTGGACGGACCGACACCTGATTGTAAAATAATAAAATTCGATTCACGCCAACAGCCTCACTAATACGACCACGTCTCTGAGGGACCTTGCCGATGAAAGCACGTCTTCACACGAGGCAACACGCCTAACAGCACAGACAACACAACAACAAGACAACACTTTGAAGTAGAACATTCTGAGTTTGATTGAAATCTAAATAACATGCTCAATTGCATGGTAATGCATGTCACAAAATGAATTTGCCTACAATTCACAATAGGAATTACAAAAAACACAAAGCGAAAATCTGAGTGAACCAGAATTGCACGTAAAATTCGGTTGGACAATGGTAATATGATTTACAAAAGTAGCAACTCAAACCAACCTCTCTGAGGCCTCGAATATGCTGCCCTCCACATCACATGCACCTGCAGCAACAAGATTGAAACACAAGATAACGTCTGAAACAAAATTCATGCGAAATAACATTCTATGATAAACATCTTGCCAAAAAATGCGTCTTAAAACGCAAAACTCCACTAGGCAGACCCACGTTCAAGCAGCTGTAGCTCACGCAATCCAATGGCAGTCCCATCCTAAAAGAAACTCTTTGAACTATCGAAAACAATCATTAAAAATTAAGCTACCTTTCCCTCTAACATCCTGTAAATTGAACATAAAGTGCTTGCCATGCTTTGACACCACACTTGGTTCATGTTTTCGCCGCGCTCTTTCTCGGTCGATCAGCTTTGCGCCATCAGCTTTGCACCACCACCTTTGCTGTCCTTCTTCGACTCGGAGCCTGCAAGAGTGCTAAACTCAAAGGAGTCAACAGCTTATTTTGACACTGGGAATTCACAATTCTAAAGATAAAAATGCATTGGGAATACACCAGTGTTCTAACATGGATACGGGTCAAACATCATGATCTGCAAGGGAAACCAACCAGTCAATGAACATGCAAATTCAATGGGTGGCATTTGTGATGGAATGACCTCCAGTCAGTGAATCCATCAAATTAAAAATCCCGCACATGGGTCGAAACTGAAGATCCAGAAAATCATCAATTTCTATCATGTCTAGTCAAATCTAATGTCACAATGGATTAATAACCACTGTTTAAATTACTTCACTTCGAATGATCCCCACCATGGCATTTATACATTTTCTTACTGGCAAATCTTCTGGCATTCTATCTGACATATTATCTGGCATTCTATCTGGCATATCATCTGGCATATGTTCTGGCATATCTTCTGGCATACCTTCTGGCATTCTATCTGGCAAATCTTCTGGCATTCTATCTGACATATCTTCTGGCATTCTATCTGGCATTCTATCTGGCATATCTTCTGGCATATCTTCTGGCATTCTATCTGGCA
>Ga0126342_10002061_pt1 | contig 30434 bp, 22 predicted proteins | sample Cyp1metagenome_FD_92528 | JGI IMG/M metagenome (GOLD analysis project Ga0126342, IMG submission 92528) | Coral microbial communities from Lord Howe Island, Old Settlement Bay, Australia - Cyphastrea 1 metagenome | ecosystem: Host-associated > Invertebrates > Cnidaria > Coral ...
GAAAAGCAAACACCAGGGGCCTTGGTGTTTGGCTCTTGCAAAGCCTCACTTTTGGAAGCTTGGCTGCTGCATTTGGAGCTTGTTTCTTGAGACTTCAGAAAGCAACGTTAGGCAGTACCAGCGGCAGACCATGGTATTTGGCTCACCTTCGGAAGCTTGGCTGCTACCTATCGTGCGGTACCATTCTCCTGCCGGACCCCGGGCGGCAGGCGGCAGGAGGTGGTAGCCCTTAACAAGCTGTAATGTAAACAATGATGGTGATTCAAAATATCCAACTTTCGCGAAACTTTCGCGAGGGTTTCCAGCACAACACGCACAGTTTTCGCAATTAAAACTCCTTACAAAGACCTTTAGATCGAATGCCATAAACAACAACATACCAGTAATAATAGCAATAATAATATTTTCCATACGTTTCCCCTCCGGCAGCACAATGAAATCGCAGAATGCAGGGAAATCCCTGGGTCGTCTCCAACCTAATTTGGAGATGAGCGGCCTTTGCTGCACGCCGAACATACGGCAGAATCGAATCCTGGCGCAGATCTAAAAACCTTGTGCCAAACATTGCCAAACCATCCAAGCCCTGACACCTGATATAGAAATATGTAGAAGGAGGATAACAAGGTGGAACAACGTAAATCATCGTAATAGTACTACTTATCGTAAATCAAGCAATGTCAACTTGGATTTCTATAGATTTCTTTGTTGTCATGGCACGGTCTGTCTACCTAGACCAGTGGTACAGTGAAGGCCTTTAGTCACATCAACTTTTTTGGAGCAGCATAATTCCTATGCGGGGAAGCCGATGCGACCCCTTCACATCATGGTCACATCAGCTATGTCAAATCGCTTTGGGGAAGGCTGTATTTTGATGGTTCTAGAATGTTCGAGAACAAGAAATTTAAAGAAAATTTAAAGACTTGTGCTGCTGTCTGCTGTATGACTTTTGGGAAACGGAGCAATTGTACAGTAGCAGTTCATAGTCACCTCCAGCCGTGTGCCCTTGACTGCAAGAAGAAATCCAGCCGCAAGGGTCCAGTATGGAAGTGCAGGAATTGGATCAAGATCAGTCACGCGGCATTCCGACATCTGAAAGCCTGAGGCGAACCTGAAATAGTGCAGTAACAAACACCGGTGGAACAGGCAACATGACTGGGCAACTCTTTGGACGACATTGGACGACTATGACGACTGCAACTGAACTTCCTGAATATGATCAATGGGCTGTGTAGCGTTATGATTCATGATGAACAATCTTTGATACATTCAAGGCTTGGGGGAAGGCTGTGAACGGAAGTCCGAGAAGGTGACCAGTGATAAGGGTGAAATGAAAGCCAGCAGCACAGGGAGCGAAGTGGGCATGGGTAAGAGACAGGGAGAGACAAAGGGGGAACAGGAGAGAGTTCAACAGGTGTAAAAGCCGCTCCGGGCTCAGGAGAGCGAGGGTACAGTATGGAATAATAATGAAGGAAGAAAAGAAAAACTTTGTGGGGAGCAAGGGTAAGAAGTTTGAGGGCAAAAGCATAAAAATTGCAAAAAAACTACACTTGCCTCCCCCTCTTTTGTACACCTGTGTGCGTGACACTGCTTTTCAGGCTTGCTGGCAGCTCCAAATCAGATGTGCCAAAGGTTTTGGTGGTGCCGTTCTCTCCTTAAAGAGCATGTCTAAATGCTACTACACATCACCGCAAACTGCATTTCTAACTGCAGCAAGCCTTCAAAAAGCGAATCGCATCATAATCTTCATTCATGATACATTTTCACAATGCCTTTCGCTCCTCTCAAACATCTTTATGCGACCCCACAACCCTGGCACTCACTTTCGCACATCCTCAAACTTACACAAGTGACTAAAGTATGCTTTGCCCTCCTCTCCGTGCGATTGCATGCATGGTACAATCATGACACTGCCTTTCCAGTTTTCACACGAACCCAGGAGGAATCGAAACCCCTGTCGTCACCACTTTGCCTCACAGTACATTGCCTCCCCCAAAAAGTCTGCACCAACTTTCTTCGAACCTAATTTCGGCGATTCTGCCAGCTCACCCCACAACCGCCGATACTCACTTCGTCCGCCAAACCTACCTCAACCTAGCGCTCTCGGCTGGCTTCGGGAAAATCGCAAGAACCGAAGGAGAAGAATTTAATGATTGGTGACGCACTGGGATGATTAATGAATTCATTCGTGGGGTGGGGAGTAGAAGCTTCTCTTCGAAACTTCATGTAACAATAAGACCATAATAGACCTACACAGTATACAGTACTGATACTGATGCAGTAGAGTTGCGAAGTCCCCACAAAAACCCAACAGAGCCACAGAAGCTGTCTCACCTCTCCTTTCTTTGCTTTCCTGCACCACCTACTATGCTGGACTTCATGTGACAAACTGAAACAACAGTTGGACACAAGAGTGGATTAAGTTGTTCTACATGGCTCGTTTTTACGTTGTGCCGATCTGGGATTGGTGCACCAGCTTTAGCTCTGTTACAGTATGCCCGAGCAGCTTGTTCAGAAAGCCGCGATTTTCCTGAGCATGTGACTGAATTGCTCGCGCACTAAGATTGCAGCAGCAGCAGCGGCAAACAATCATCCGTATGGTCTGAAGGATCCAAGAAACCATTTGCCCGCAACTGCTACTGAGACTCCTTCTCATGCATCAACAAATCTATGATGCCCCATGAGATTGCAAAGAGCTTCTCCTTGCCGTGGATCCTAACGTGTCAAGCTTTTACGCACAGAACAGGAGTGAAACATGAAAGGGACTTGGCAAACCACTGCCTGAGAGTACAATGAGCACAATAGCTTCTCAGGCAAAGTTACCAACAAAATGACTGTGATCTGTTCTCTCTGCTTGCACCTGCAGCGTGCAACTTGACCGGGACTGCTGGAGTACCCTTAAGACTTCAGATTTGCGCTATTTTGGACAACGGGATACTGCTGTTTTGGACAACATGTCCGTATGATACTTGCTTTGTGCTATGGTCCAGTGGCCACTCTTTTCTGACAAGCCAAGGGTCATGGCCCTTGCGAATCCCCATGGCTTGTCAGGGTTGAGCTTCTTGAAACCTGACAGGAGTGAGAGATGATAAGCAAATATACAAAAGGCCTTCCTCCCAACCCAGTCCCAGCACAAAGCCACTGAACAGCCAACGGCATACCAGTCATACATCCAACCAATCTACACCATTCTAAATTCTACAGTAACATAAAGTAATCATTTTTTGCGTTTTATCCTGTCGCACATGTCGCACAACACCTGTCCTGTTTGTGTAACAATGATTGATTCTGAATGGGCTGAGCAACCAAACAACCCCTGGACAACTAAAATCTCGAAGGCTTCTGTCGAACTAAACTTGACGAGGTGCCGGCTTCCAACTCTGCGCTTCTCATTGTCTTTCTGCTGAAAGTACTGATATGAAGAAGCAAGGAGTAGTCCATAAGTCCTCGAAGAGCATGTTTCGGAAGTCTAAGCCAAACCAACAAAAGGAAGGCTTCGATGCATACTTATCACTTAAGCTCCTCACCTAATTTTGCGAGCTCCCTGCTGTCCGAGTACAGGATCCTCCCCAATGACACAGAAGGACAAACAGCGACAAATCATTGGTAAAAACTTCAAGTTGTTAAAAAAAGCCTTTACAGCTCATGATCTGCCCCGTGAACGGCACTTGTCCACAACTGTCCAGCTGCATGTGTTTGGGTCTTCAATGAAGGATCTGTTGTGTCCCAGGTTGGTGCTTGTTTTCAAGCATTTACTGGTGCCTATTTTGCTCGTTTGACCCCGCTCTGGGCGGAACTTGACTAGGAACTTGCCCCACCATCTGCACCTTGCAAAATAGCTTGCAGCCAAATCACCTCCGCAGGAGGCTTCGAAGGTGGACGACTGGATTCTGTCCATGTTCACTTGAAAAAAGTATGGGAAATTCATTTTACTGAACATTTTGATGGTGACCAGGTAAAGTCACCAACATTTTGATATTACAATGACATGCTGACAAGTGCTGACAAGTGTGTTTTCAACAGCACAGCCAATGCATGCAAATCTGAAAGCAACGTGCATTTGCCCACAGCCGGCAATACAGCCTGTACAGACTGTCACACCAACGAACCACACAACATCATATTTATTGTCCTCGGTCATTGCACTAGCAACCACAAGGTCTCTCTTTTACCACAATAAACATACAAGAAACACCTTATTATTGGACTCACGACACAAAATTCTGCGTGATCTGCACTGAACGCAATACGTACAACGTCTGGAACAGCACCGTGCTTGACATATCCACAACTATATCTGATATCCATCATTGAGATTCTACATGATGCGGAAATTGCTGCACCAAAACAGCCTTGAAGTGATTGGACCAGTTTCATTCCAACACGCGTTGCGGCAGGGACAGGTCGCAGGATCCATGTCGTCCCTATGCTAGGCCAATACGGTGTTGACCCATGAGGGTTTGAGGTTGGTTGGCGCACTGAGGGTTGTCCCTGGGAGGCAAGGTTGCTTTGCAAGAGTAGGACCGCGCCATTGCTGGATCTTCATCAACCTCTTGATGTCTCTTGGCATTTTTCTGGAAGGGATCTCGTTTTAATTTGGGGGTCTGGGGGTTGAAACGTGTTTGCTCGACATTGCTTTTGTGTCCGCAACCGTTCGCAAGTGTCCGCGAGCGACTGTCATGAGGGTAATATGATGTAATATGGCCATGCCTATGCCGAGTTCTGCAAAAGTGGTCACTTTTGGAGGTTTCAAACGTCGCGTAGCCGGCATGGCACTTTGTGACATTCCAACATGTTTCATAACGTGTCTGAAGCCGTTTTGTGTGACAGGCGCAATACTCTTGCATCGTTGTCAGAAGATGAGTTGCATTTTTCGCAGCAGGCGCAGCACTTTGGAGACCTCCATCGTCATTTTGCGTGGCAGGCGCAGAGACGTGTCGCGGCGTCGCGTTGCGTGTGTTTTTTTGCGAATCGCATTGTCAGGGCTGCGTCAAGTGGTGACAACGTGCAAATTCCGTGGCAGGCTTGCCATTTGTGAGATGTGATGAAAATTCACGGAAGTCTCACACGAAACATTGATTTTGAGCTAGCAAATTTTGAGGTTCATGAGAAAACTCGGAAGAAAACGTTGATTTTGTAGCTGCAAAGTGTGAAAATTTGAGGAAGTCTTGCCCGAAATGCTCGTTTTGAGACTTTTGAGACAACATGTCTCGTCTCGATTCTCTGGTTTTCTTCTGCCGTCCCTGTGCCTATGGGGGAAGCAAAAACCTCTTATTTTTTGAAGGTTTCAAACCAGGTTGTAATAACGTTTTGCGCGGCAGGCGTGGCACTTTGTGACATTCCAACATGTTTCATAACATGTCCAAAATCTATTTTTTGGTGCGACAGGCGCAATACTCTTGCATCGTTGTCAGAAGATGAGTTGCATTTTTCGCAGCAGGCGCAGCACTTTGGAGACCTCCATCGTCATTTTGCGTGGCAGGCGCAGAGACGTGTCGCGGCAGCGCGTTGCGTGTGTTTTTTTTTGGCGAATCGCACTGTCAGGGCTGCGTCAAGTGGTGACAATGTGCAAATCGCGTGGCAAGCGTGGGGCATCGCGAGAGTGTCATTTTGCGTGGCAGGGGCAGTATTTCGGACACTCTACACTCTTTACACTCCATACACTTTACGCTCCACACTTTACAGTTGACACTTTACACTCCACACCCTACCTACACTCTACACTTTACACATCCCACTTTTACACTCCACACTCTCCACTTTACACTCCACACATCCGGGTTCGAATTTGGGGAAAGGGGTCGCGCCCGGCTTCTTACCCACATTCGACTCTAAAATCCGTCAGCATTTTGTAAGGTGACAACTTTCTTCATGATATGAATATTGCATCCCACCCGATGACCTTTTTATAAGAAATTGTGATTTCAGATAGCTTTTTTTGGTATCATTTTGTAAGGCAACAACTTCTGGTTCCCTGTTTTTCCCGGCCTCGTTGATTTTCAAGCAGCCGTTTTGTAAGGATTCCTTTTCCTTGCCACCTTTTGTATTTTTGTTTCTTTGGCATCATTGCCTACCAGAACTCCTGTCCTCATGTCTTGCGTTTGTGTTATCACATGCGTACAAACAATTGAACACGAAAGAACATGTTTTAAAATGACAATATGATAATATATGAGATAAACTTACAACTTGCAAGAGAACCTTGGCCGACACAACACCCGTTGAGAAGAAAGTTGGTGCCTCCACCAAATCCAAAAAGAAATTGAACTCAAAATGGCTGCCAGAAAACTTGGACTGTGCTTTACAAAATGACAAAGTGCTTGTAGCCCCAGGAAGCTGCCATGAAAGGGTGTTTTACATTTTGCTTTGTCAGCGCTGTGGTTTCGAAAACAACCAAAACAGCTATCAAATGATTGAGTCGAATCAAAAACATGGTACCGGGCATCTGAGAGGCTCGCAGCTGTCGTCACTTTTCAAGAATTTTATAGGGGGAATTGAAAGGGTTCAAAAACTAAACTTTAGTTTCATCAGCCGCACAGTCATGAACATCATCGTCATCGTCATCGTCATCGCCATCGTCATCGTCATCGTCATCGCCATCATCATCATCATCATCATCATCATCGTCATCATCATCATCATCACCATCATCATCATCCTCCTCCTCTTCATCACCATCACCATCACCAACACCATCACCAACACCATCACCATCATCATCATCATCACCAGCATCATCATCTTCATCATCATCATCATCACCATCATCATCATCATCATCAAAACCACCACCATCATGATCAACAACATCACCATCATCATCATCAACATCATCATCCCCGTCATCATCTTCATCGTCATCGGCATCGTCATCCTCGTCGTCATCATCATCATCATAATCACCATCAGCACCATCATACACATAAATTTATTAACATGCATGCCACAGATGCCGGACATTTGAGGACAGTACGGAAATATCCTGAAAGGCATGAATGCAACACTCGCCCCAAAACCAGAACCTATCATAACCTATTTGTGGAAATGCAAGAGGACCTACAGTAGCGTAGCATGACGTATGTGTGGAAGTGCAAGAGAAGAGCGTACAGTACTGTAGCATCACGTATGTGTTCACGTGTCAATGACGTTATTATCCCACCCCACCCCACCCCACTCCACCCTTCCCACCCCCCATGCAATGTTATGTTGATAGTATGATGCAAAAAATGACAACAGTCGTGAGCCTCTCAGATGCCCGGCACCAAAAACATGTACAGATCTGAACAATCATTTGCCTAAAAAGCACGTATTCTTACATAATGGTTCTTCTACTCCTGACAACATCTCCTTACAAAATGTCATTGCACACCCTGCTGAGTGATTTATTTTTTTTAAAATGTTTAATGCCAGCATCTTGAGCTTCCAAAAAGCCTCAAACAAACAAACAAACAAACTTGATGGTCTTATAGAATGAGTTGGCCCCTCAAAACTCTTACAACATGAACACTTCAAAATGTACAACTTTGGCTTTTAGGTCTGATGTTACAAAATGCCCCGGTTAAGGGGGCTTCTTGTAACTACAAAATGCCTCTCAATATAAACCATTTATAAGAGGGTCGACCCCTTCCAAATTATAAGGGAAATTCCAACAGGGATCTCCACACTTTTTACTTCACACTTTACACTTTACACTCCACACTCTACACTCCACACTCTACACTCCACGCTTTACACTATACACTTTACACTCTACACTTTACCTTTACACTCCACACTTTACACCTTACACTGCCCCAGACTTTACACCTTACACTGCCCCACACTTTACACCGTACACTGCCCCACACTTTACACCTTACACCATACACTTTACACTCCACACTTTACCCATTACACTCCACACTTTACCCTTTACACTCTACACTTTACACTCCGCACTTTACACTCCACACTTTACACTCCACACTTTACACCTTACACTCCACATTTTACATTTCACACTCTACACTTCACACTTTACACCTTACACTCTTCACTCCACACTTGACACTTTACACTCTCCACACCACACTTGACACTTTATTTACAGTACATTTTACACTTTACACTCCACACTCTACACTTTACACTTCACACTTTACACTCCACGCTCTGCACTATACACTTTACACTTTACACTCCACACTTTACACCTTACACTGCTCCACACTTTACACTCCACACTTTGCATTCCACCCACTTCCACATTCCACAGTGCATTGGTACGGTAAAAGGCGAAAAATATACCAGACTGCCCATACTGCTCAAATAACTCGTTTCACAAACGTGTTTTACGTGACTGCGTTCGTGGGCTGCATTGCATCTTTTTTTTGCTGTTTGATGCATTCACAACTGTTGGATACTTTTATACTTGTTCAATCCCTTGCATGCATGCTCACACGCATGTATTTACCGTTTGGCAACCAGGTTCAGGGGGATAAGATGGATAAGAAAGGAAACCCATAAAATAACCTCATCAAAACCAGCCATCCGGCCTTTGAATGTGGAGAAGTCACCTTTGCCATTTGGAAACATGACCTTGCGCAGCCCCAGGCTGCATACTGAATGACACAGCTCATCTGTCCGAACTTCCAAGGAAGTCTGACTGCAGCTTTCACACAGTGACCACGGATTTCACACAGTGACCCTGCTTGCATCCAGGCCTGTGTGAGATTCAAACCCGTCGGAAACATATGTTTGAAGTTCGTGTCTTTCCAAACCTCACAGTCCAAACATCGCCAGGACAACCAACCAAACTCAATTCCACCGGTCTGGTTGAATTATCTTGTCCTATGCCCTCAATCTCTATACTATCTCTACAACTCTCATCTCTTGAATATGGTTGGGCTTAGCGACGAAGTCTTTGATCGGATCGGCAACCCGACTTCTCCAAGCATAGTTGCCCTTCAGATCAAAGAGGCGGGTGAAGTAGGGCTTCGCTTCTCCTGGCCACACTGCACGCAGCCACTAAGAAATTTGTTGCAATTTCATGGTAGAGGGATCTGTGATTCGAGATGATTCAAGATATGTTCAAGCCGCTGCGGGTACGGGATCCCCCCCCCCACACACACACACACACACAAGCCCCTGAGCGTCCACGAGTGGCGCCCTCAAACAGTGTCTCAGCGACACCGCGTGCCCCACGACCGATTTTTGCTTGTTTTTGTCCAGCCATTGCAGCTTTGATCATTCCCTGGTGGTCTCTTCTCCTTTGCTAGTGCCTGGTGTATTCCAGCCTCGGCTGGCACTGCAACAACGGCGATCCAGCTTCAATATTTCAGGCGGTTGTGGTGCTCCCTCTTTCTTGGCACTTTGATTTTTTGGATAGCCACAACTTGCCTGTTTTGCAGCCTTCAACCATCGGCAACATTTTTGGAAGGAATTGAATCACCTGGTGACATCTTGCTTTCGAGGGGTGGTCACTATTTTTGGCTTGGTATTACTGCTCAACATACCCGAGAGGGGTTCTTCTCTGTAAGTGCATACTGCGGGGTTGGCTCCCGGCAACTGACTGGCCAAGCACTACAGAGAACCAGCTACAGGGAATTGCTCGGAGTGGACTTCCGATCTGATTGTTCCATTGACAATTTTCCGATTTTGGCACAACATTTGGCATTTTGGAATATTCGTGCTCTTCTTGGCGCTCCAGACTGTCCCATTGACCTTGTCTGGGACTTCTCTGCCTGCGTCGAGTATTACATTGATTGGACAGGGGTGGGCTCCCGACTTTTAGCAACTCTGGCCCAGGCTTTGCTTTTATTTGGTGCAGGGGTGGGCTCCCTTAATTTTATTTTACTGGCCCTTCAGATCATTTTTCGTTTGCTGGGGGTGGGCTCCCAACATCATTCACTGGCCCAGCGGTTACAGACAACAGGGGTTGGCTCCCTTTTCTATCAACTACTGGCCTGGTTTTTGGTTTTGGTTGCAGGGGTGGGCTCCCTTTTTTCTCACTGGCCCTTCTACACAACATTTCAATTTTGCCTGGCTCCTCGACACTGGTGCAATTTCGTGTACAATTGCCATATTTTTTTCATTCGAACAGCGACAACTTTATTTTCACTCAATTGTATCCTGCTCCTGCTGGCCTTGGCCCTTGAGTGTGGTTGTTATACAACACAGCGCCTTCGATTTCATTTGCTTTCATTGGCATTTGGATACACTGGACACATCAGATCATCGAAACCTTTTGAGTGGGATTTTGCACGTGGGCATTGCTTTGCAAAACAGCTGCGAGGGCACCTCAGAAACCGACAAACTGGACGCCAACCTGGTCCCAATTCCAGGTGCACAGTCATCTCAGTCCTGCTGGGCTGTCTTCTAGTCTTTTTCTTGGCCTTGCTGTGCAGGGGTGAGGGTTGCAGTCTACCCATGGAGACTGCTGGAGTGTCAACCATGCTCCAAGACCCACGTCTGCCTCCAGTAGACACGAAGCTACATGGGAATTGGCCCTATGTGTGCTCCGGCACGAAACCGTCGACACCAGGGCACAAAGTGCTCAAAAGAAGCCTGATGCGTGCTTACAAACGCGCAATCTCTGGTGGCTTTGCGTGGTACAAAGGCAAATGTATGACAGTTTCTGACTTCCAGAATATGCACTTTGCCAACAAGAACATGCTCTCTGCGGGACAGCCTGATCAGTCCAGATCCTTGCAGAATCATCAATACTACAATTTGAAGAAAGCTCCCAAAGGGCGTGTGACATGTGTTTCCTGGAATTGCGGAGGGCTCTCTCAGCACAAGCTGGATGAGGTTCGCCTTTGGTCCTCTGCTCAGAATATTCAGATCACCATGTTACTGGAGACGCATTGGGGTTTTTTTAACACCTGGAGCGATGGGTGGCATATTATCCATTCAGGTATTGAGGGTCAACGAAAAGCAGGGATTGCAGTAATGATTGCTCAATCTCTGTGCACGGCGGCACAACTGCAATGGCATGAAGTGATTCCTGGACACCTCCTTCACATACGTGTTCAGCTGCCTGGCCACCCTCTTGACATTGTGTGCTGTTACCAACATACCTGCCTACGCACCCAAGCCAATATGCAGCTGAGGGCAACATGGTGGAGCCACTTGGATCATCTCCTGAGGAACCTGCCTCGGAGGAATCTGCTTTTGATGGCTGGTGACTTCAACTGCAGTCTCCCACATCTGCAGACGCTCACAGGCACGGCATCCTTCAGATGGAATTCTCAAAATGTCCAGGGCCCAAAGCATCCTGATATGGGTACTTTCTCAGACCTGGTCAAACAACATGGTCTCTCTGTGTTGAACACTTGGGACTCGACATTGGGTCCTAGCTATGTCAATCAGGGATCAGGTAGCAGAATTGACTTTGCACTGACGCGCCTGACAAGCTCTGATGGAGATGCTAAGCGTGTACTCTATCTATGGGATGCTCCTTTCATGCATTGTGGCACCTGGGGGCATGCCCCGCTGTTTTTCTCTCTGAAGCGGTATTGGTTCAGCGGCACCACACAGCATCAAACAGGGAAGATCTCCATGCGACAAAGAATGGAGGCCCGCACGGCCCTCACTGCAAGGACTGAGAAGTGGACCAACTTTATCAATGCGGCCTCACTCCTGGTTGATCAGTGTCATGCTCAGGCCACGACCTCAGGAACCCTTGACATTGACAAACTGCATCAGACAATGCAACCACTTTTTCATCGCAGTTTTGCCATTCCCAAGTCGGTTCCTGTGCAACAACCATGGCAGCAAGCCCAAATCCTCATTATGAACAAATGGGAACATCTCCAAAGGCTGAAGGCCATACAAGAAATCACTTTGTTGGGGGTTTTCAGGGCGTGGTTTCATGGGATCAGGTTCACGGCACTTTCAAGATGTCACCGCAGACATGCCAGAGCACTGAGAACCATGAAATTTCAGGACTTAGTTGCCGAAGCTTCTGATGCGGCCTCCAGACATGACATGTTTGCTTTGTATCGCACTATCAATAGGCACTCACCTAAGCAACCCCACAGACGTATTCAACTACGTAATGCTGCTGGGCACATTGCTACCCCTGAAGAATCTCAAGCACTGCTGACTGATTTTGTTGCTGAAACTTGGAAGGGACCATGCACTTTTGACTTGCCTGGTTCTTCTCCACCAGGAGTACCTTTTGCAGTGAGTGAATTGGCTGCTGAACTGAGTAGGATTCCCCTCTCGACAGGCGTTGCAGCCCCGTTCATTCCTGGCATGGTATGGAAAGAGCTTGCATTTGTGTTGGCCCCCATTTTACATGAGCAACTCATGACTTGGTGGAATGTGTATCCCCCATTCATCCCCCAGCCATGGCGGGATGGATGGCTATGCCTTCTAGCCAAACCATTAAAGCCCCCTGTTCATCCGGGCAATTTACGGCCGATAGCCCTTCAGGAACCGATTGGTAAGGCCGTGATAGGTCTGCTGACCAGACTGGCCATGACACAGGCATTTCATTGGATCACCTGCTGGCCTCTGTGGGCATATCTACCAGGAAGAACAGGGCTCGACAGTATTCTGAGAGTCACGCAACATTGCAAGAAGGTGAGGGATCTTGTGCAAGCCCAAAAGCATGGACCTCATCAGCGGGCACTTTCTATTCCGAGATATTCCATTTGTGGTGGAGCTCAGATATTCTTGGACCTATCCAGAGCTTTCGACATGGTTTCTAGGACTAGATTGTTCCAACGGTTGGGTCAACTTGGGATCTCCCCGTCTATTGTCTGCTTATTGGGACATTGGCATCAACATACTCATTATCATGTTGCACATGATTCAGGGTTTTCCCCAGTGTTGATTGGCAAGGGAGTGAGACAGGGCTGCAAAGGTGCCCCATTTTTATTCAACTGCTTTGTGGTGCTGCTATTGCGCGATCTGTCCGATCATTTGCCAGAGGAGTGGATCAGAGCCTGCATTACGGTGTATGCAGACGATTTTCATGTTGGCTGTGTTTATCGAAATGTCCAGGAACTGGAGTACATGATCAGAGCTTTTCGCATCCTTTTTCACACCTTGTCTTCGGTTGACATGCTTGTTAATCCATCCAAATCGGTTGCACTCCTGGCGATGACTGGCACAGCCTTTCGGAAACAGAGACAACGTTTTGTGCAGCGCACTCAAAATGGCCTGGCTCTTCGTTTACATGCTGAGGGTATGGATGATATTTTGATTCCTTTGCAGAAACAAGCCAAATATTTGGGCACAGTGATGACCTACACAGACGTGGAAGATGCCACTTTGAACCATAGATTGGCTTTGGCACGCATCAACTACAATCGTTTGAAGCCCTGGCTCAGCAAAAGACACAGCTTGACCATCAAACAGAGGGTTGCAATCTGGAAAACATGTATTCTCCCAATCATCATGTACGGCATATTGGCTGTGGATATTTCACACAGAGGTCTACAACTGATTCAAAAGACCATTATCAATATGCTCCGAACAGTTGCCCGAGATCATGCTTTCTATTCAGGTCATTCACATGCTCAATTTTTGCAATACCATCAACTGCCTACGCCTGTGCAATTGCTTCACAGTGCAATCGACAGTTTGCTGCAGTCGGTGACCCAACGCCTCCTTGTTGCTACAGATTCAGACATTGTGCAAACGCTGAGATGGAATCATCTCATTTCTTTGAAGCTCAGAGTTGACTCACTTGAGGCCCAGGACACTTTGACAGGAACTCTCCCTTTGAAGCTGCAGGCCCAAGAGCAACCAATCACTTGTACATTGTGCGCTTTTCAGACATTTGATGTTTCCACTTTCAGAAGACATTGCACAAGTGCATGCAGTGGGCACTTACCGTACACAACAGGTTGATGTACAACAATTTATGCTTAACGGTCTTCCCACGTGCAAATTTTGCTTGACACGTTTTGCCACATGGAGAAATTTCACTATCCATGTAGAGCGCGGTTGCCAGGCTTTGTTTGCTGGACCTTTGGCAACGACCCTGCCATCCTTGTCTTCTACTACGACAGTGGCTCTTCGGTCTGGCAAGATGCCATCAGCAGAAGAAATTTTGCGGGGCACACGTGTGATCACCTCAGCAGAATTGGCACACCTGAAACAACAAGAATGGGGTGAGGCTCTTCTTATCCTGCTGGACGATCGGGTCCCTGAGCGCATTTCTCGCAATCAGACTGCATGCCACTATCTTGCAAGGCACTGCATCCTCTGTGGGCAATTTGTGTCCAGGACTCAAGAGATGTTGGCACATCTACGACAGACTCATGCAGACCTGGCACCACTGATTCCGGAACGTTGCATTCAGCTCATAAATTTGCATTGCAACGACAGTCCATGTGAATATTGCGGTGCTGCCTACAAGAATCACACCTGCCCAGTATGGCTGCAACTCTCAGTGTTGATTTTGCATGGGGCAGGCATCCATGCATCACATGCAGAGCCGTTGCAACAGCAGCTACGCTGTCAGATTTGCCTCGAGCTCCTCACGACAGCGGCTGAGCTGACGCAACATCTTCAGACTGTTCATGGACTTGCAGGCCTGACTTTCAACTCAGCAAGGGACTGCATGACTGGCACAGAGACCTCACCGGCCTGCACACACTGCGGGTCCATTCACTCCTCACTGGAGGGACTGCGGTCCCACATTGTGAAAGGACGTTGTCGTCACTTTAACCCCGACGCCTGCACCGAGAATCAGCCGGTCTCCATGGAGCTTCAAGAGGCGTGTCTTTCTGGACGACTGTTGGACCTGCTCTCCAAGAGCATGCAGAAACTTCATTTGACGCTTCAATGTGCTTGCTGTGGACGAAAGTATGATCGAGCAGCAGACCTTGCCTGCCATCTACAGGTCTCTCATGCCCGGTTGTGGAGACTTTCCAAAGGGCTGGTTCAGGCTCTGACAGACACAGTGTATCAACAAAGAGGATGTTGCTGCAATCCACAGACTGGACAAAAGCGTGCCAGTCACGTCTGTTTGCCACTGCGTCAGATTGCCATGGCCTTTTTCAGACTTGGTCAGGAGCCTTTTCTCCCATTTCCGATCCAGGAGAGTGCAGTGCCTCAGCTGATTGCACACAATATTGAGTCTACGTTGCGTTTCAAGTTGGAACAGGTGCTCTCTGGGGGAACCTTGTCACAGCCCTGGCAGGATGATGACCTGCGCTGCTCTCTGAGCACAACATGCCTCCAATGTGGAGCTCTACATGCAGCCCCTGAACTTGGAGTTCATCTACGTGAAGTGCACATCTGTCAGCATGCATCCATTCAGTTTTATATGGAACAGTTGATGCCTGTGCTGTTGGGATGCTGCCCTGATGACTATCGTTGTGTGCACTGTCAACAAATCTTCAACTTGCCTCCACAGCTTGTTCCTGACTCAGAACACCAGAATCGCAAGACGCTGGCTCAATCCCATTTGCTCTGTCACTGCCCGTGTCTTCTGCAGATATCTGTGCTGCTAGCCTCAGTCCTGAATGGGGGTCGAATTGGATATGACGGAGCTGGATTCACAACAGGAGATTCTGGCCACCTTTCAGGGGCTCCAAACTCTGCTCGACAGTTCTTTGAAGCTGTCTCCCGATCCACGCAACCCCAAGAGACGCAAGGAGCACGGCCCGGCAAAAGACGACGCCGTGGAGCAGCAGGCCCCCAATCTCCTGGGGCTGAGCCAGATGCTACACATGGTAGCTCGACTGGCGCTCAGACACGAGCAGGAGATCACAGGATGGCACCAATCAGACACATTCATGCTGTTCTGCAACAAGGTGCAACCAACAGGCATACTCCAGACCCTGGTCAAGGAAACCCAGAGCTGGAAGGCACAACTGGAGACCAAGACTCTGGCCACCATGCCTCTGCGTCAGCACCTGCTGAAAGCCCTGCTGACGGACCTCCTCAACCGGGTCACCAAGATCTCCAAGAGTTCTCCAGAGGACGAGGTGGTGCTCCTGATGAAACAGAAGGGACTGCTGACAGAGGAACTCAGCTGGCCCTATCTCCAATGGGATCCCAAAGTGAAAGCACTCCGCCAAACCTCCAAGAAGCCCGTCACTATGGCCAAGCTGATGCAGCACCTGGAGGAGCTACTGGAGATGGTGCGGGATCCGACGGCCATTGTCCGTTTCCACGCCCTGAATCCTCAGTCCACACAGGACGTGATAGTGTGGCGCCTTCAGATTTGCCTGAGGCGGGACGAGCTATGGGACCTCCTGATGCAGCTGACCTTCAACAGCATGTGGGCGCTGATTGGCACAACCTTCAAAGTGCACTCACCTCGACCCAGTCAATTGGCTCAGTCATTACAGACGATGCTGCGCACCCCGACGAGGAAAGGCACCGGCAAGGGGAAGAAAGGCGCTTACAAACCGAAGGCATGAGGATCTCCTTGGAGACCACCGCGCTTTGGATGATGCATCTGATTCTGCAGAACTCAGACAATTGGTGCTTTGCCAATTGCACCTTCTACTGTGCAGTGTGGGCGCTGGTGTGTTTTGAAGATGCCTCACTTGGCACCAGGGGAGACAAGTTTGGAATGATTCAACAATTCCTCCACAGGACTGCTGGACAGTTGGCAGCTTTGGAGTCGGAGCTTTGGTTCCGGCAGCTTGTGCGTTTTGGGGGCTTTGAACTTGGACAGAATGATGTTTCTGAGTTCACCAATACTTTTGTAGAATGGCTGGGTGCTCCTGCAATTGACTTGAGCTGGGCACGCCGTGTGCAAAATGGTGATATTTTTGAGACTTCAGATTCTGGTTCTCGCCACATGCCTCTGGTTTTGCAATTTGATTCTTCACACAACAGCACTGGTCACTGTACGTTGCAAGATCTTGTTGTCACCTGGCATCAGGTACAAGGCCAAAAAGCAGCGCTGCTGACTGCCACGCCGATTCTGTGTGTACAATTGGACCGCATGTACAACCGGGAAGGGGGCACCGTTGGCAGAAACACTTGTGCAGTTGACATGGTTGCGGACGTGAGATTTCCATGTTTTACAGGCGAAGGGCTTGACTGTGAACATGCACAGTATGTGATCGTTGCTGCAGCGGCACATTTTGGTCAGGATGGGGCAGGGCACTGCAGAGCGGTGATACGTGTCCGACCAACAGTCACGGAAGAGATCAACCCGTTCCAATGGCTCCTGACACAGGACAACATGGCTCCAGCGCCTGTTTGGCAGGTTCCTACATGGATGCGGGAGCATTTGACATCAGTGTGGCTCCTGCGTGCCGACTGTTTGCAGCTGCCGACGCATGGACCTCTGTCCCCTCATGCACCAAGCCAGCGTGAGATCGACATGCAAGCAATGTTCACGATGTTGACCGCCCTTCCAGGGATTGAGACCTGATCACATTGAGCTGGCAGAGACGGATCAATTTTCACCAATTTCTTTTTCCTGGTGTCACGGCCCTTTGTTTCCGACAGGAACCGGCTTGAAATAGCTGCGGCCAGCACGAACCTTTTGGACGTAAAAAGGTGTGTACGGAAAAAAACACACACACACACACGCCAAAACGCGCACAATTTTGGCTACCCTTTCTGCCATCCCAGTGCTTCCAATCACAGGTCCTTTGGTATTCTTAGACGATATTTGCCGCTAGCTTTCAAATTTTGCAAGCAAGTTTCCACTCTTGCCAGACCTAAAACATCTAAAAACCAGTGGTGTGAAGTGAAGAAGCAAAACCATGCAAAACCATAAGCCTCTACAGCTCTACAGCTGCAACAGGGCCTTTCTTGAAACCCCAATGCCAATACGTATAAAATGACTTTGAACCTAGACAATGACACCAGCCATTCAAAGAGGACGAACCATGTTAAACTGTGCAAGAAAGTTAAACCAGTGGCAGTTGTGGGCACCACTTTTACATACTTTTACTGTGGAGGTCTGGAAGGACTTCTTGCATCTTTTTGCGTCAAAGGCGTTGCCAGCGGAAAGGAGCAGTTGCCAAGCAAGGACTGTAGCGCCTCGACTGAATTGGATAAAATGCAGCGCCTCGACTGCTCCCGGATCATCCCGAAAGACTGTAGAGTCTGTAGAGCAACGCCTTACCTTGCCATGCCTTGCCCATTTTTGTTCTCTCAGTTCTAGTCTGGTTGTCATTGCGAGATGTCCGGTTTTGTAGCTGCGCCAACAACGGCCTTGCAATATTTCATGGACCCTAGTGAAATCACAAGGCTTTTGCCATTTTTCTTTGACGTCACTCACAACTTGTTTCCACACAATTCATCATCCCTTGGCACTGAGAAACAATGTGGACAACTGTCACGTGTCATGAAGAATCAATCGGATTTTAAATGAGGACATGAGAGGACGACCAACGCTGCGGCAGCTTTGAACTCCATTGCTTGAAGGGTGGGTGGACTGGGAAGTACAATAAGGAATGACAAAAAATCTCATCTCGCCTTGTACTGCAAAGGCGAGTGTAGCATCATGCGGACTATCAAAGGGCATAAAACATTAGCATACATTATCTAATCAACCAAGGTGTTGACTTTTAGACTGGCTTTGACACCTAGGGAATCTGCACGAAAACAAGAACCAGGCTGCAATATCAACCTTGCAACCAACCACACCGTCTGCCCACCCCAAACTCCTCGAAGTAGAATGTTGGGGGTGATCTGAACATATCGGAGTTCGCTTTTGCCACTGACCTATCCGCTTTGCTCTTGCTTTCTCTGGCTAATTTCAATACACACCATGTTCTACTGAAGAAAAGGATGCTTAACCAGTGGACAGACTTATGGGTACCATGGGGTACCCAATTTTCGGACCCACGTTAGTGACAACATGGAATGACTGTGGCCTTGTCCCATTCCGTGCCTTGAAGCAAAGACTGCGGCAAGTTGGCACCAAAAATGAATCACGCCTCCAACGAGAATAGCTTTGCACCGATACTGACGTCCCAAACAAGGGCACAAAAGCACGATATACGGTACATGTAGCTATATATTTAAGTAAGCACAAACACACATATATAATACACACACACATATATATATATTTATATATATATTACACCACAATTAATCTAGAATCTACCATATGTACCTATCCATCCACCCATCAATCCAGCAATCCATCCATCCATCCATCCATCCACCAGTCCGCCCATCCATTCCTCCTATCCATCTCATCCATCCATTCATCCTGTCCATCATGTCGTTCAATCTTATCTCTCTTATCTCTCTTGCACCGCCAAAAACTGAGGGGATCGAAGCGCTTTTGGAAGATGAGGTCGGCAAAATGTGCACGGGACTGTAGGGAGAGCTCGATGCACTTCAAAATCGCAAAAAACTGAATGGATCGGAGCACTTTGGGAGGATAAGGTTGGCTAAATTCATTGATTCATTGATTCCTTGATTCATTGATTGGTTGATTCACGGGGTCATTGATTTGTTGATTTTGTTGATTGATTTGGTTCATTGATTCACTGAATCGTCGAGTCATTGATTCATTGATTCATTTATGCCTTGGTTCACTGATGCATTGATTGATTGACTCGTTAAACCATTGATTCATCGATTCCTTGATTCAGTGATTCATTGGTATTTATATGTCGATTCAATATTTCATTGATTCATTGATTCCTTGATTCATTGAACCGTTAATGATTCATACGTAGGTTCATTGAATCATCGAACCATTGATTCCTTGATTCAGTGATTCACTGACTCATTGATTCCCTCATTCATTGATCCACTGAACCGTTCAACCATTCATTCATGGATTCATTGATTCGTTGATTTTCTGATTCATTGACTCATTGATTCATCGATTCAGTGACAATGGTTGAACGATTCAGTGATTCCTTGATGATTTGATTCATTGATTCATTGAATCGTCGAGTCATTGATTCTGATTCTTTGATTCAGTGATTCACTGATTCGTTGATTCATCGATTCATTGGTTCGTTCAGTCAGTTGCGCATGGATTCTTCCATCTCATTTCAGTGGCATCTCAGCCACCATTTTCTCATTCGTTGATGCACCCACCTCACAACTTCACAACATTTCATTGCTTTTGCATCTCACACACTTTCCTATATGCCATTGATTTCTTATACAGTGGCAGCTGTTTTTTTTTTTCGAAACTTCCGCTGGACACTACCTGGTATTCACTTGTTTGTACATTGCGCAACAAATTTGCAAGGATTTGTGGTCACCAAATGGGGGTTGTCCAAAATTATGGTACCCGACAACGCCCTTACGCCGCGCTTTCGCGAACCTTTCGCGCCCTTTCGCGCCCCAGCAGAATCGGGACATGAGATTATGATCAGGTTTTCGTTTACTTATAAGTTTATAAATATAATGGTATTCAGACCTTTCGCGAACCTTACGCCGCCCTTTCGCGGCCTTTCGCCACTGCAGCAAGACATACACATCCATATCTGCAGATGTCACTCGGATACTAAAAGCCTTGCATGGGTTTTAGGACAACTCCCAAATGAATATGGAAACGCGAATCTTTGGACGCAAGTATATTGCAAAATGAATGCTAAAATGATTGAAGGATAGAAGGGGCTTTATCACACGCTTCAACAAGCAGTACAGGAGCAAAAGCAAACATGTTTCTCATGTGCAACAAGATTTTACAAGAAGCCTTGACCCCTTCAGGCTGTGCAGGAGTTTGTGCAGCATCTTGTGCTCGACATTGTCAATCAGTTTCACTGCCTCAGAGTGCAGCGGCATTGAGAGAGTTCGCATTTTGATGCCCATGGCCCATGACGAAAGAAAGTCTTGAAGAGTCTGTTCCCTGCAGCTTTGTTTGGATGCCATCTGGCTGCAATGTTCTACCATCATCACCTGGGCTTACCGAGGCTGGCGCAAATCTTTTCGATACGATTGGTTTAGTGCCACTCTTCCCGCCAGTTGCTTCTTTCGTGCCAGCTTCCAGATCTGCTATGATGGACGTCCTTGGAATGCACATGGAAAGCACAGGTTGGTCGATCCTGCATTCCTCATCATTCCTCAGCCACGGGACCAATGTCACAAGGGAGCTCCGCCTGCCACCGAGTTGCAAAGGAGGGCATGCTTGAGCTCCCCACCGGCCAAATCTGGGACCAAAATCCTCCCAGCTAGCTGGAGCTGACCGGAAGTCCGGTCAATCCATTTCCCTTTGACGAGACTGCTCGCTGGCATGCACTGAAACAAGAAGATCACAGAAACTACCTACAGCTTGACATGCAAGCAAACCAAACGAAACGATGGGGGGCGGCTAAGAATCACACAACACATATAATTGTACCATATAATATTCATATAATTATAATATATTATAATACATTACATTCTGACATTCACTACATCAAACAAGTACTTCGGTACAGTGTATTCTGAGGTCCTGTATGAAGCCGCGGCTCTGATACGTTGTGCAAATCTTTCACATGTCACACTCAGTACATATCCATAGGGGCTTCTACCATCTACAGTACCACCCACACACAAACGCACACCTACACACATGCTTGCATAATCAGGAAAAATCTCACCATTGCCAAATGCATATTTGAGAGGAACACACATACTAGTGAGGTGCAGTGCACCTGTATCTGCTTGAACAGTTTTTCACCATTCCGCTACCCGATGGCGACCCAATCTCCTGGCAGCCGTCAGTTTTCGAGTTCTTGGTCTCTCGGAGCCAGTCCATTAGATTCTCTGAATCGCTGGAGAACGTGCAAGCCTTGACTCGGTCGGTACCCAGGTGCAATGAAGGGTGAGGGTTGTGGTGTTTCGCTGAACCAATCTCTCAAACATCCTGAGCCCAAGAAAGTTGACCCGAAACATCAGGGTCGGCCAAGGCAATTGGGATCAATTGGGCATGTTCATACTTGTTCATACTCGCTCAATACACCAACTAGGGGGCAACGGGGGCCATTTCAGGCAAGAAACTTCATCGTCTTGATCTTGATCTTGATCTCCTTCCTGTGATGGCAACTGAGAAACAGGGGATGGAACCGGGCATCGCTTGATATCGCTTGTAGTGACATTGTAGTGCTGACAAACGCTTGTTTGGATAGGTGGAAACCCAGGATTCTTACGTGTGAAACGGCATGAGATCACATGAGCACTGGTGACCACACTGTGCAGTGCGACGTCGCCTCCTCAAGCCCTACCTCGACATTGACGTCGCTTAGCAGGTCCTCTATCTCCTATCAGCCCATGGAATCTTCAATGGGGGCACCACCACAACACACATGCGTTTGACATCCGCAAGTTTGGAATGGACTTGGGACTTGTCACTGTTGGAAGATGCTGCGCAAACAGCACTCAGCATGCAGGTGCCGTGTGTCAAACTATGTCAAACTGTTCAACCTGCCTCCGGAGAAAGCACATCGAGCTTCTCCTCCGTTTTCTCAGCCTGTGGCACCATGCTGTTGAAATCTGTTGAATTGCCCGGAATTCAACAGGAAATGCCTGCAAACTGCCCCGTGACACCAGGCCAGTAGAACATGTCATGTCTTCCAGAAACCCTATCCCCAAAATGTATCGAAATGTCACGAATTCAATGTCGCCCACCCTGTTTGCAACTAAACATATCGTAAAGTCAGCTCCACTTCAGTGCTTATCTTGTGGCCACAATCTTGTGTACATGGCCGCGCTTGCGTTTTGCCCCCAAATACTTTTACCAGAATCGAAGCGCCACACAACAGCAACGAAACAAGGGTTGTTGAACAGTGTGACGAGGAATGGCACTGAGTTGCTTCCCTGGACTGCTTAAACCAGAATGTCACATAATGTCACATAATGTCACTATGTACAGTATCCCGATGTATCCTGCCTTTTCAGACCCGCTCAACTTGTCATCATTGTCCTGCTCCTGTGGCCCCACGCATCCGGGTCCTAAAATTGCATGTCTATGTTCTTGGGTGCTTGGGCGACCCCACACAAAGTCTACACAAGCCCGCCCCAAAAATGGGTTTTGTATGGTTTTGTTGCCTTCAAAGGGTATGTGCTACGGCCCTTGCAAAAGATCATAGATTCACTTGTGCTGCCTATACGTGGTGCCTCCCAAGGTTTCCTGGAAAAAACGGAGGAAATTTGAAATGCTCTCGGAAATGCTCTCATTTTACAACACTTGGATCACTTGGAGTTCGACTCCAAGGTCTAAGCCGATCAATTCATGTCAACACCTGCTCAGTGGATCTCAGTGGCACTTGCTTCAAGAACTCCTGCTCTGCATCGTCGAAATATCCCCGAAATATATCGAAATATCATGAACCGCACAAGTGCGTCCAACCAAACTTGGCCCAACGTGCAACAACATTCAAGAAGGCCACAACGGGCCACTTCGAAACTTGCCTGCGCCTTCATGATCTCATCGAGTTCCTGATGCCCGAGGGTCAAAGGTCGACTCACTCTTGGTCTCTCGTTCAAGGTCCTTTCTCACTTCAACATACTTCAACTAAACATATCGAATAATAATCTTCAAATCATCTTAATTAATTAAATTCCAATTCCATGCTTATCTTGTCGGCACGAGATGATGTAAAGGGCCGCTGTCTGTACAGGTACAGTATCGGCTTCATATGAGGGCAAGCGACCGTGTTCCCCCCGAATCTTGGTATTCTTGGTTTTATAACGTGCGAGCTGGCCAAAACTTTACGTGCATGTCACCATCTGAAGTTCCAAACGCAAACGGCCTTCCACTTTCAATGGGCGCTACACTACTGGATGGTGTCCACTCTGGCATCTTGCAACTACCCCCAGTGAGTGATACTTCCACCACCATCAGAGAGCGACTCAGAAGCGCTGAGTTGATCTGAGTTGTTCCCTGGACTTCTTACACCACTATCCTGCCTCTGGAGACCACTTCAACTCGTCCATATCCTCGTCCTCATCCTCGTCCTTCTGGGGTGTAACGTGCTGGAAACGCGTTGATCATGTTTGAATATGCTTGATCTTGATGGGGAACAAGGGTTCGCAGGTGCGCTTCGCACACTCCTTAGACCCAGGACTTGAAGAAATTGAGGAGTGCAGTGACTCTGGACATAGAACGACATAGATGTGGGATGATGCGGGCAGGTCATTTCCGCTTATTCAACATTTTTCAAGCTGGGCCAGAGTTCATGGCAATCATGGCATCGCATGAAGCATTTCCTCCTCTAGGTCGGCCATTATACCATCGAGGAAGTCATCCAAGTTTTCCAACTCCTGGCTACGTCTACTGAGAAGATTGACCCGTGAGTCAGTTTTGACATGTTCGAATGGGCCAAGTCAAGTTTCCTTGCGCACGCATGGGCTTGCATCTTTGTCGTTTTCATTTTTTATTTTTTCTTTCTCTCTCTCTCTCTCTCCCCCTCTCCCTCCATCGCCATCTCAGGGAGATCGGCGGTGTGTCTTACTTTTCTTGGATGTTGATTGAAACTTAGACTTGTGAATACAAGGTCATATATGTATATATATAACATTAATTAACATTATATAATTAGGTCATGAAATTTCTTCTCCGTCCAACGTTTCACCTGGTTGCAGTCCCCATTTCCAAGAACTCCCATGATTCTGCTGAATCTGGGGGCCTCTGGTGTTTCCAACACCGTTGACTCCAGGTCCTGTGCTCAGGGAAAGCAAATGCATACAAATGAAAGGGAATCACATTTTTATATGGTTTTGCACACACATAAGAGCTCCAGTCAATTTTTTAACATTTTTCATCCAATGGGATGATAAATTCTGAAACTGATTGAAACTGCCACTGATGCTGATGCCACTGCCCCTTCATCATCCATCTAAAAAAATGCGCAGCGGATCGCTGCGAAGCAATGTCAGTCGCGGCTGACTTTTCCTGGTTATCTCCACTCGGATCACTGGGATCACTCGGATCGACCACCGCAAGGGCATGAGATTCCTGGTTATCTTCCTAAGTTAAAGGCTGATGGCCCAGCAATGATCGGCCCTGTGTTGCAATGCCAGTTGTGGCAAAGAAGATGCTACATTATTTGCCAAATGTATCCAAATGTATCCAAATGTTATGTGTAAACCATCCCAATGGGCACCGAGCCAACCAAATCAGGCCAGGGACAAACCCAAACGCTTGTACTATCCAGTGCTGGCCATCTTGCGAGACCTAACGGTGGCCTTTTTTGGTCTTAAACATAGATAAAAATAGTACACACTCACAGTTGTTGGCTCTGCTTCTTTTGGCCTACAGACAGAAGTTCCAAAGTCGCGTTATATAATTCTGTCCCAGCCACCCCACGAAGGGCAAGAGCTGTACGAAGACCCAGTGCTAGTGTGAAGAAAGAAATTACCGTGAGAAAACGCCGAAAGCACGAAGCCATAGCCCAAGTGAGTGGCAATGCAGCTACATGGAAACAGGTGCTTTGCAAGCAAAAATCCCTGAGCCGAGAAACATGCAAATTACATCAAATTACCGTACGAGGCAGCCAATAGCCATGTGAATCATGGTGTCGATTGGGACGTGACAAAGGAGGCAGGAACAACGACTGTTGAACTGTTGAAACACTTCTAAAGGACAATGATTTAATGCTCTGCATTGCTCTGCTTGTTCCAGCATTTCCAACACCCGTTTAGTGGGCTTGCCATGGCCTTATGGCACATCGAGGCACAAAGTCAAAGTCCTGGAGTCTCAAGGCGTCCAGATGCGTCCAGCCTTCTGGGTCGGCAACGTGGAGTCTCTGGTTGGGAAATGTCCTTGCGATGTACGACATCAAACATGGAGTGTCCATGGAGTGTCCCATGAACCGGAACAACATAGGCCTTCAGGGAGTGACACCCTGGAAGCGATGTGCCTTAGCCAGAGCAAAGGTAGGAATATTAGGAAGGTCAAGTCAAGTTATTTAAGGTCCCATCACGTCAATGACTGTCAATGTCTACTCATGGTTGAGGTGCTGGCCCAAAGCATTCTCTGAATAACGTCTGTGATAGTCCGGAGTCTGAGATCGGGCTCGACCTTGAAACGTTCCAAGATATATAGTGTGTGTTGGATTGTGTTGGATGGGTTATCTTGCACACAAAGGTGAATGGCAACCATGCGCGCGGACATCTGGCGACTGTTTTTTGCTGGCAGGAAAGGCTTTTACAGTACTTGAAGTTGCTTTAAGGTCACCAAAATGGTAGAAACCCAGTTAGAATAAACGAGTAAATTTCAAACATTTCTATACCAAACCTATATCTGATGCAAATTATATCAAATTATATAAAGGGTGCAGAAGCATGCTGAAGCATATTGAAGCATTACTGTCGATCAACAGTACGCCATGGTAAGCCTTTTTTCTTGTATCTGGCCCGAGGTTCACGTGCGCTCATTACAACATTTCAATTCAAACTGCAGCAATGGACACACATGTGGGCATACAATTGTCACTGAGGAGTGCCGCTAAATGGATCCAGCTGGTTACACCAAACACTGAGCTGGCTGCACCCGTATCTAGCAATACGTGGCAAATGTGACGGTTGCAGGATAGTGACACACAATTTGAAATGGGGGCGGGGCCTCTCTGTTCAGCTTCACAATGCTTCACATGGAGAGTTGCAACATATTGCTGCAACTGTAGTCAAATAATGTCAAATATAGCCATATAGCCGCCCTGCAAAGATGAACCTGCTTGATATGCAGCACGTGACACTTCTGTCGGACATTCTGAATTTGGATGCATTTGATATCCACATCCACTCAGAAGTTACACACACACACATTTTCTACTCTGACCCTGCACATTTTACTCCGCAAACATGGATGCCAACTATTTTAACGCATATCCTTATGACCCAGAAGGATAAAGAAGTGACGACCACATGACATCTGTTCTGAAAAAAATGCATCAACTGCCAAGCGACCAACCAACCATTACCCAAAACACCTACAAAATCTTTTTCTTCAGTGTCCTGGTCACGGTTAGGGCATTCCATGAGCACCCAGCCCATCAGCGCGGCAGTTCCGGCAGGCGTATCAAAGCGCCTTGGGGTCTGACTCTTGTCCAACAGCTGCGAACATCCGATCAGCCAAGTACATCAAAAGGGCACTGGCCGGAACTATCGTGCAAAGTGCAAGTGGTATCAAGTGGAGGCAAACATGACATGAGACGAACCATGAAATCTGACATGACAAAGGCCTGTGGTGCGCTGTAGGCGCTCCAGCAGCAGGTTTTTCCTCCATCTTTGATGCTGTGGCATCTTATCTTGTGATTCTCTGTCTACTAGTTGCTCAATCTGTCTTGTTATGTACTGAACACATGAAAATCCTTCTTCAGGTTCTGCAATCACATGTTGAGAGGAATTGATACCGGGATAACAGCAGATTGTCCCAAAGCTACCCTGGGAAATGAGAAGCAACAGGGAAAACAAGCACGAAAACAACCACGAGTCGCCCTCCCAGCACAAAATGACTCTGAAAAATCCAGGGCTCAATCCCCTCACCAAGCAAGTCATAGCAGGGTCTGCATTGATATGAAACTTTGCTCCTTCCAAACACTTTGCGTAGAAATTTGCTTTCCATGACCTCAAACAAAGGTGCAAACGGAGAAACATTGACATCATACACCCCCGAGTCAGGAGGGCTTACTGGAAGTCTGAGGGCCACTGATGGATCTACTATGATCTATAAATATATGAATATATACACATATAATCTATATTCATACCTTGATTTTTGGGAAGTTTCTTCGCTCCTTAGGATCCAGTCCAGGACATAACGGGTGGTAACAACTGATAAAGGACAGTACCAACATGGAAAAAACAGGTGGTGCCAGCCTCAAGCGGCAAAGATGCAATAATTACATCATATAATTACCTAAGATGTCTGACCTCCATGCCTTGACAAATTGCGGCCTTTGTTCTGATGGTCACTACTGGAGATTGATATGTTTTAGGATGTTATATAATTTTGGATCATGTTGGATTTGAAGGTTGCCATAACACCTGCGCCCAACTCAACTGAAGCTGCCGAAGTACAAGACAACCGCTTACCGTCTGAGGACTCAGGGTTGGCCTCTCCAGGGAAGTCACTGAGCAGCTTGAGAATTTGGAAACACCATGATGCAACGTCCTTCACCGCTGGCTTGAGGGAAGCGGAGTGGATCGGTCCATCCTGCGGCATTGGCTGGACAATGACTGTGACTGCTCTTTGGCGGCAGCAGGCTCAAACACAAGAGCACCTAGACTGCATATGCCACAATGATTTTCTAAGCACAGATTGATGCCCAGCCGGCACTAGATGGGTAACATAGCCAAAACTTTGCTTTATGGTCATGGCTCGAGTGAATGCTGCCTTGCTGTGGAACCAGCTCCGGGGTTCGTGTCAGCTTCGGCTGGCAAGGTTAGCCCATCCCCAAGTTGCCCATGTTTCACACCAGCCTGCGAAGGCTTCCTTGACATTTGGGAATCCCCAGCACCTGAACGCAGAGAAAGAGATCAGGGAAGGTCTGCATGGACTGCCACTTGGAAATTCACTGAAAGAAGCTCTGCTTCTCACAAGGCATGTGTTTCTTCAAGTACAAGTAGTACAGTAACTTATCTTTGTGGGATCTCTCTCTCTCCTCTCTCTCTCTCTCTATATATATATATATATGCATGCATATGGATAATTATATATATATATATATTCGATATCAAAACATCGAAAGCGAAACACACTTCTCAACACTTCTCAATGCAAACGACTACAACAAGTCCCTGAAGCAGGATCCTCATCTGCTCAGCTCGCCTTTCTGAAGCGTTCTGGGAGTCTCTGCCTGAAGCCAAGCACAAAGGGGCAAACAAAACAACTGTGATTAGATGTTATTTTAGATTTATTAGCGTTGAACATCATTAACCAATATTGAAAGTCACTGAGAGCTGTGCAGTTCGACGAGCAGAGCGTTGGATGCCTATGGCTCAGTGAGCGGAATAAGGTGAGTCGATGGGTGTGTTTTTTTCCAGGTGCTGCACCACTGCCTTGGTCTTGGCGAACATCATCTGAGGACTGGCAAGTGCTGACGTTGAGAATCCTCATGATTACAATCCATTTGATCAAAACTATGCACAGGAAAGGTCAGTGCCTGTGAAAACCAAGAGCCCTACGCCCTATAATTGCACGTCAACGGTGCAAGGCCCCAGGATGAAACAGGTAAAGGACTAAAGAGTGGGGCGCCTCACGTCTTGTGCGCGCATCATGTCCTAGGTCGAACCTGCAGCTCGCAAGAATGTCAAGATTCAAGATGGTTTTGTCAATCAGAAAGGGCCCGTCCCCTTGCAAGCCAAAGAGAGAGCAAGAGAAGCATCATGTGCCAGGAAATTGGGATGTTGGACAAAAATGGACAAAATAACTAGTAATTGGGGAGACATGTAAGTACTAGCGACACAGCGACAAACCCAACAAATCTAGAATTCCTATATAATTACTTGGTCTCTTTGGTAATGCTGAGATGAGGGCAATACAGTAGAATTTTTGATTTGATCGGTTGGGCAGGCAGAACAATATGGCGTGAAAACGGTCGTGTATTAAAAACATGTTCTCACGCATGCCCAAGACTTGCGTAGGGGCCGCGCAAGCTTCCTGTCTTTCTCTGCACCTGGTATGCTCAGCATGTCTGTCTTGCCGTTTTGATTTCTCACATCAGCTGCATCGCACCGTGCAAACGGTTGATTTTTTCTCCTGGCAACCACACATACAAGTATGATTCTATACAGTCACCCTCGTCTCCACATGTAATTATTGGGATTCGGTAGGGTATCGACAGGGGTTTTTGGTCAACTGGCAGCACATGGCAGCACATTTCCCCTAGCAGTACATGGGGCCTACAGCTTGAAGACAAACAGCATTGCTTCAGGGTCAGCTCATGCATCTCAAGTCTCAAGCTGAAAATAAAAACAAAGAAACCCTCCAAACCCTGTCAACTTGTTCCTGGAGCACTGCTTCCGTTCCAAGTCCAGCGGGGGGGAACCCAACTGCTCTGGTCTTGTGGTCCCTTGGCGCTAACGGCTGTCCAACATGTTTCCACATGATGCCATTAGGCCCGTTAGAGTACACATAGCTAAAGATTTTCAGACTGCATAATGCAGGCATTGCTCCAAATCTCGCTTCAGCTTCCAGGGATCCTACCGCACATTGGTCCTATCAACCAGCCAAAGTTTAAACACAACATTCCAGACAGAGGTTCCCGAGATCCTACCTTACTGTGGTCCTATTAACTCTGCTGAAGTCCAAATACAACTGTACAGTAAGAGGTTCACACCCAAAATCCACTCCAGTCCCCACAACAGGCAAAACCAAACTTTAATTGCCATGCATCAGCTCACTCTTCCATTAAACCCTGCAGAACCGCAATCGTGTCCGTACTAACTTTTCTTCCTACGGTGTGGTGGAAAAACACACTGCACCCAAGAAATTCTCAAAATCCATGCCGCATGAAACAACAACCGCCTACCACGGTCAAACGTCTTCTATCAGCCACGCCGCTGACAACTTAAATCCAGGGCGGGCGGGTGGGTGCTCAAGAAACACTGAACATCAC
>Ga0126342_10002062_pt1 | contig 30427 bp, 18 predicted proteins | sample Cyp1metagenome_FD_92528 | JGI IMG/M metagenome (GOLD analysis project Ga0126342, IMG submission 92528) | Coral microbial communities from Lord Howe Island, Old Settlement Bay, Australia - Cyphastrea 1 metagenome | ecosystem: Host-associated > Invertebrates > Cnidaria > Coral ...
AGTTTGTATACAGTTTGTATAATTACAGTGTATGCAGTTTGTAGTATACAGTTTGTATAATTACACTGTGTATACAGTTTGTATACAGTTTGCATGATTACAGTGTGTGTACACAGTTTGTATACAGTTTGTGTACAGTGTGTATGCAGTTTGTATACAGTTTGTATAATTACAGTGTGTATGCAGTTTGTACACAGTTTGTATAGCTACAGTGTGTACACAGTTTCTATACAGTTTCTAGACAGTTCGTATATAGTTTGTATACACTTTGTGTACAGTGTGTGTGTGTGTGTGCAGTTTGTATAGAGTGTATGCAGTTTATACACAGTTTGTATAGTTGCAGTGTGTACACAGTTTGTATACAGTTTGTAGATAGTTCGTATACAGTGTGCATACAGTTTGTGTACAGTGTGCATGCAGTTTGTATACAGTTTGTATACAGTTTGTACACAGTTTGTATACAGTTTGTATACAGTGTGTATGAAGTTTGTAGAGTTTGTATACAGTTTGTCTACAGTCTGTATGATTACAGTATGTGTACACAGTTTGTATACAGTTTGTATACAGTTTGTATAATTACAGTGTTTGTACACAGTTTGTATACAGATTGTACAGTTTGTGTGTAATTACAATATGTGTGTACACAGTTTGTATAGAGTGTGTATGCAGTTTGTATACAGTTTGTATAATTACACTGTGTATGCAGTTTGTATACAGTTTGTACAATTACACTGTGTATGCAGTTTGTATATAGTTTGTACGATTACACTGTGTATGCAGTTTGTATACAGTTTGTATCATTACAGTGTGTATGCAGTTTGTATACAGTTTGTATAATTACAGTGTGTATCAGTTTGTATACAGTTTTTATACCGTTTGTATGATTACAGTTTGTGTACACAGTTTGTATGCAGTGTGTATGCAGTTTGTACACAGTTTGTATACAGTGTGTATACAGTTTGTACACAGTTTGTATACAGTGTGTATGCAGTTCGTATACCGTTTGTATAATTACACTGTGTATGCAGTTTGTATACAGTTTGTATAATTACACTGTGTATGCAGTTTGTATACAGTTTGTATAATTACACTGTGTACGCAGTTTGTATACAGTTTGTGTAATTACACTGTGTATGCAGTTTGTATACAGTTTGTATAATTACACTGTGTATGCAGTTTGTATACAGTTTGTGTAATTACACTGTGTATGCAGTTTGTATACAGTTTGTATCATTACAGTGTGTATGCAGTTTGTATACAGTTTGTATAACTACACTGTGCATGCAGTTTGTATACAGTTTGTATAACTACACTGTGTATATATACAGTTTGTATGCAGTTTGTATATGGTTTACACAATGAAATGCATTCAATGTGGACATGCATCTGCGTCCAGCTTCGCCTCTCCGTGCCATCCATCTTGATGGGATCGGCATAGAACATACCACTCTCGAAGCAGCTGATTTCTTCTAAGGCCACCACACCTCCTGGGAGCCAAAAGGATCCCAAAGGTTTTGGCGCATCTGCGTCCCTATTACGCAATATGTCACAATATGTGTATTTCAATCCAAAAAAGTCAGACAAGCCACCAGCCAATTTACCAGAGAAACCAGGAAGAAGTCAACCACCCAACATGTGAGAAAAAATAGCAAAAAACGCTTCAAATTTCCATTCACAAACGCTTCCCAAAAATACTCACAATCACTAGGCAGGATCATCACAACCTGGCCATGTCGGATTCAAAAGTTATGCGCTGAATTCCAACCCCCAAGTTCATAGGCAAAATGTGTTTTTGGTTCCGCTGGAGCAATGCTGTTTGTGTCTGTTCAAGGACGACGGCACGCTGAAATGCTGTACGAACACATCAAACAGATATGCAATCTGAATGAAATATTCTATATGTGTATATGCACAAGTATATCAAGTTACAAGCGGGACCTGTTGATAAAGTAGGTCTGACGGTCTTATCTTTCTTGGATGTGATTCTGATTTTCGAAGGCTGATAATTGGACCACTCTCCCGTCTGCGGAAGCTCGAGTTCTTGTAACACCTTCAAAGGGATCAAAAGAGGAGGGTCTGCTTGTGTTAGGATCACAACATATCACAACATTCACCCCAAAGATTGAACTGTTTGAGGACTTGGAGGACTTGGAAAAGATCAACCTCTGTGGGTTCAACGGTTCGTAATTTAAACTCGGGGCCGAACCGAGACTTCGCAACATTTGACCTTTTTGGTTGGCCATCTCTACCTCGCGCTTGGCTGTGTCTCACACTGCATCTCCATCAATCAGACTCGCACGGCGTCGCATGACCATTTTTTGACATACATGATTGCCATTTATTGCCTACATGTTCCGTCCATATAATATCATATAATTACCCTTCTTCTGAATATCTCAGCAACTCTTATATTTCAGAACATAGGGATTTTGGCCCAAATCCTCCCATGATCCATTGATCATTTCAAATGTTACTGTATATCCCAGAGGCCGAAAGCCTCAAAGGCAGGAGCCCCAAAATTCAAAATTTAAAAACTTAACATAACTTAACAATCTTGTTCATATCTTGTTCATATCTTGTTCATATCTTGTTCATTGAAGTGAAGATCCTCCCAGATCCGAGATCTACCGAGTCTCTGGAGCCGCTTCGAACTTTGCTGCGTCCCACTGACCAAACGGCCGCTGCCACCAGGGCCAGGCCCCCAAGCAGCACCGCAACGCGCCAGACGCGGCGCCCGGATGCAGAGCTGCGTTCAGCTTCGGAGTCGGACTGCTCCAGAAGCTCCTGAAACAGAGTGAAACTCATAGAGTAAAAATGAAGTGATAGAGTTTTAATGAGTTTTAATGAGCTTTAATGAGGTTTAATGAGGTTTACAGGTCATGTGGAGTTGCGGATAGTTACAGCGGAATTGCTGCTTCTGAAATGCTTTGAAGATACCTTCAGATGTTTCAAAAAGTGTCCGGAATTGTTTGGGATTTTCTTTTTGCCCTTTGGGGATTATTTCGTGATTTCCTGTTCTGTTCATTTTCCTGCTGTTTGCAGCATTTTGGAGCTGAAGGCTACTATTTCACGGAATTTTGAGTTCGAACCTCTCATTTTCCACGGAATTTGCAACATTTTGGTTCTCGAACTGTTCATGTAAGATGGTAGTTTGCAACTAGGGTTCATTTAGGGTTGGCTTTAGGTTTTGTTTAGGATTTTTGTTGGGGTTTTAGGTCTTTAAGGGTTGGTTTTAGAGTTGCGGTGTATGTAAGTCTTTTTAAGGGTTGGTTTAGGATTTATTTCCGGGTTGGTTTGAGGATTTATTTAAGCTTAGTTTAAGATCTATTTAGGGTTAGTTTAGGGTTGGTTTAGGTTTATTTAGGCTTGGTTTAACGTCTATATAATATAGGGTTGGTTTAGGATTAGGGTTTAGGGTTTATTTAGGCTTGGTTATGATCTATTTAGGCTTGATTTAGGATCCATTTTAGGTAAGTTTAGGGTTTATTTGGGGTTTGGTGTAGGGTTTTATGTAGGCTTGTTTTAAGATCTATTTAGGGTGTGTTTTAGGTTTATTTAGGCTGTGTTTAACATCTACTTGGGGTTGGTTTAGGATCTATTTATGGTTGGTTTCGGGTTTATTTAGGATTAGTTTCAGATTCATTTAGGGAGTGTTTACGGTTTACTTGGAGTTGTCTTTGTTTTTTCTGGGTTGGTTTGGGGTTTATTTAGGGGTTGATTTAGCGCTGGTTTTGGGTGCCTTATATTATGTTTCTTAGGGTCTATTTATGGGAAACAAAGAAAGCAGGGAAAAGCAGAGAAGCAGAAAAGTAGATAAGCAGAGAAGCAGGGAAAAGCAGAAAGCGGAGAAGCAGACAGGCTGGAAAGCAGAAAAGCAGGGAAAACCAGAAAAGCGGAGAAGCAGAGAAGCTGGGAACCAGAAATCAAAAACACTCAACGGAAAAAAATGGCCCTCCGTTTCAAAGTGCTAGGTTACGAAGGGCAGGAGACCCGATAAGTCAAGAATGCCACCAAATCTGTGTTGATGCGAGCTGCAATCGTCATTGATTCATACCGTATCCTTGAGGCCTTAAGGTCTGGGATTCTCCAGGACCTCTCGGGTTGACCACTGGACATAGAGAACCCCGACCATCCCATCCTCCAAATCGGAGAACTGCGTTGCCATGACTTCTCGGAGGGATCAGGGTGCAGAAAATGCAGTACGTATCTCGTACACTGGAGCCAAAAGCTTTTTCCCACGGCCCAGCTCCAGGAATCCCAAACAAGATGACTCCAACCCAGCCCTTGAAATGAGTTCCAAGATGTTCCAAGACATTCCAAGACTCTAGGACCTTCACATGACAAGCGAATGGAGCTGGGAACTCACAGCAGAAGGGTTGTGTTTCGTGGTTTTGGTAGGCTTTAGGCGGCTATGAGCTGGTGATCATGGCACCTGTCCATTGGCATAGGGAACAACTTCATCCGAAGTTCCGTGCATGATTGCCACCTTAGTGCCCGGTCTCCAAATGGAATCTGCTGGTGTCTTGAGATGTCTTGAGAATATTGAGGCGAAGCAACTATGCTTAATTCCAAGGGGCATGGGCAGGAAGACTACAATGTGATTTGCGGATGAGTGTGCAAATTCCATCGCGTGCGCGCACTATAGGAACAAAATCCTTCAAACTTGATTGCATATTCTTGATCTGATCAGCCTCATTGCCTATCATTTGGCTGAACTCATCATCCTCTGTTCACCGCTGTACTCCAGCAAATGGCTCAATTAAAGTTCCAAGTAACCTCACACTTATTTTTCCTGTGAGAGAAGCCAATTTAGGGGAGAAGACTAAGAGACAGGTTTTGATTGATTCAGGTCCAGATATATAAGTTGATAGAGGACTCTTAGAGGACCATAAATTATATGAGCTACAGACGGACGGACGGACAGAAGAGCCTTTACAGACATGACAAACGCTGCCCCTATTAGGCCCACACAATCCAACTGTCTGATGACCTCTGATGATATATGAGTCGAGAGCTAAGATCGCTAGAGGCGCCTGCAAAGAGATGAGTTGATGCAGCTGATGAGAAGAATCTGTGAATATTCTGAATGTGCTCTCAGTGAATGTGTTTGGCAGACTCAGCGGACGGTGACGATGCAAGACATCAAAAAAACAACCCCACGTAAGCATGCGGGAAAGAATTTCTCCCAAGCATGAAACTGTTCACGAACAAGGACCCTAGGCAGTTTGAAGATTGGCTCAGATCATATGCCAGATCTGTCGTGATCTGCGCAGTCTTTTTGGCACCTTTCTTTTCCGAGTCTCTGGGCTGTCCTGACGGGAGCTGTGATCTTGTCAATCTTTTCGTAGTTTCTGAAGATGTCCAAGGAGTAGCCTGACGCAAAACCCGCCAGACCAACACTTCCAAAGAAAGCACATTCAAGCGCTGCTTGAAAGAATCCTCAGCACATCCAAAAATCGGATTCTTCAACCTACTTGGGATGCCCTTTTGAAGCTCCGACAAGATGAAACGCTACAATGATTGCATTGTTTCGTACACAACGTGTATTGACATGTATAAAGTCAGATGATGTGAGATGGAACCCAGCTTCATTGATTGATTTTCTGTGCTTGTTTGGTGTATCACAATTCTTGTTGCATACTCTTTCACACACATCCTTTTTGGTTCACATGCTGCAATGCCCATCCGCCAGTCAACGCACGCTAGGTATTGCAAATGGTAGTTGCCCCACCTTTCATCTCAAAATTAAGTCATTAATGGTGCGCGTAAATCTGACTGTCACCATGCGGACCACCTGTATTTCGAGACAGAACTGTTGAGGAACCTGTGTCTTCATCTGCTGTGACCTCCATGGTTCAACACAAACCTCTCAAGACGGTCAAAAGTGGTTGTAAAAACATTGTAAACTGATCACCCTTCCACACCCTTCCACACCCTTCCCTTCACATCAGCCAAGGAGCCAAGCCAAGCCACCGTACTGCCTAGCACCTGAGCATCGCATCACCACAGAATCAAACAAGTTTGAGAAACCTCCAATGATATGCTTTGCACATGTATAAGCCTGTAGACATGCTTATTTAACCTTATGTATGCCCCTTCTTTATCCCTTTCTATTTGTTGTATGCCCCACATTGCTGCGTGGCTGGTTGGCTGCTGGAAGTCGTCCTCGGTTTTTGAAAGAATCATGTCCATCAAGGAGACAACTATACGGCATTATAAGACATATGACTTGGAATATCCCTTTTTGCACTAACAGTTGGCACCAGCAGAGTGCACCAAAATAGCACCAAAAAATATGGCAAAAAATATGTTGGCTCCAAATGAACATGCCCAAGACTGAAGGTACTGACAAGTTTCCCCTCTACATCTTTGAGTTGCCTTACACACATACACAAAGGAACAACAAAAGGTTGTTTAAAGGTGGTGCTGTGGCACAACTATAAGAAGATACACTAAAAGATACTGTAAGATACTGGGTTTGCCCCCTTATGTATTTGCTTTAGTATTGGACAGTTGGAAAAACATGTGCTCCTAGCTGGTGCAAAATCTGTGCTCATCTGGTGTTTTTCCTTCAAAATGGTGCTCCTAGCTGGTGATACAAAACCATTCTTGAACTTTGACTGGGCGTATGAGCATAAAATTCAGCAACATCGCAGCCAACCACTTCATGCGACAACCCAGGCTGAGTGCTCCAACTGCTCGGGCTCCACCTGTGAAGATTCCGACACAGAATGCATTCTGCACTATTCTGCACTGTTCTACACATTCTGTCTCCTTTTCTATGTGTTCTCTTCCAAATTTGCAACCATTCCTTGCTTATTCCTTGCTCATTGATTTTTGAGCTGATCCCTGACTGATGTCCATTTGATTCATTTGATCTTACGCTTAGGGCGGATGGCATCACATCAGGATTCCTGGCCCAATCACCGAACTCAAAATATCGACTTGTTCAAACCCTTGGCGAGTTGGACAATCCTGCAAAGCAAGTCAAACCTAAAGTACTCTATGTACTCTGCAAACCGCCAACCAAATAATTCAAATAATCAATGCACATGTACAAGCCGTACGTCGTAAGACCCCACTTGCGGCCATCTGATGTGCCAAGTAATTCCTTTTTCAATGCTATGCTACTTCCTTTCGTCCATGCCAAAATCAGACAAATCGGATAAGCCCCCCCCGGGTCGGTCCCATTTCGCACTCTCCAGCGGCGACTGCAAAATGACACCCGCCACATCCAAAGGGGAATGCTCAGATCCCTCGCAGGGCCACAGTCCACAGACTAAAAACCGACCGCCAAGGACACAAAAAGACTTGTGATGGTCGGGTCATAAATCAGCTTCTCCCAGCCAGTTTTCTTATGACCAATAAAATGAGTTGGGTTCATTTAAGATAGTTCAAATAGTTCAAAGATGTTCAAAGATGTTCAAAGTCTCCAACCCCTGGAACAAGTTTGATGGATTAGTGCTCAAAACAACTATTGCAGATCTACCAGTGCCAGCTGCTCCTGTGAGTAATAACCCCAGACACCAATGTCAACTCCCTACATTGAGCCTTGAGAAACTTGGGAGGATAGCAGGGAATGTGAAGGTAGAATGGGGGCTTTGACATTTTTTCGCTAAAATCTCTTCAGCGGCTCCTAAACCATGTGCAACTTGCCCTCCATCCACCTAAACGTGAATACCAGCAACCCAACTACTCCTTGACGTCTTCCCACTACGGCCAACCCCATTGCTAAAAGGTTCAATAACTTTGTTTGAGCGTTCTGGCCTGAGGTTGTTGCATGGCCGAAGGAAGCTTCCTGCATCGCCCTGTAACCCATTACCCAACGGCCCTGGTGTCACAACTACGTGCATAGAAGTGACCAAGCTGCTGAGAGTCGCCTCCCTTGTTTTCCACCCCACTGACCCTCTCATATTTGCTTGGCAGGGGCCGGAAATCATCATGTCAGAAGTGTTTTTGAAACAGCAAAGGAGGCAATTATCCCGCAACGCGCTGGCGGCGTTTCCTGATCACAGCGTCTGCGACGTTGTTGCATTTCCCGAGCTGTGGAGTTGCGCGATAACGCGTGGGTTTCAGCGTCATTGTCTTCTGCTGTACGTTGTACCGCCATCAATTTTGTTGTGCCACGAACTGCTCCCTTGTGAGGAGTGTGGTTTTCTATCTTGGCCCTGTTACACGCTGTGCTCGGTCGGTTGCACTCTGTTGTAGTGTGCGGGCAGCATTTTGTGGCATGAAAATCTTTTCACCGCTATGTTTCATCCCTGATTTGTGTTGTCCCACTGTGGGTTCCACGTTGGTGCGATGCACGGGTCAAGCGGTCAAAAACCCATGGGAAACTGGAAAAATCTGGCAGTTCAAGGAACCATTCACTTTTTTACTCCTGTGAAGCCGCGATATGATTCACGAACTGCGGTGGGGATAGAGTCCTCCGGGGAGTCCTCTAATAGGAATGATGTTTCACCGAGAACGATTGGGGATTGAAACAGCCGGGGATTATCTACCATCAACGACAGTCAAAGGTAGACTATGCAATGAAGGTGATCACCAGTTTTGAAACGGCTGCCACGGGTGTCCCCAAAGAAACATGCATGAACACACCTACTAATTACATTGCAACTAACTACCAACCAAATATGTTCCACCATAGATGATGTCCAAACTCCAAACTAGAAACTTGTTACAACACCCGTTGCATCGCTCAACCGCACCTCCACCTTGCTTCTGGAGGCCAAATCTACGCTGGGTCCAGAGCCTCACCGGGTCCAAGGTGTTGTGCACCACTGAGTGATCGGCGACATCGGTATCAGCAAAAACGCAATTGGATCAATTGGATCAATTGGATCAATTGGATCAATTGGCACTAAACCAAAGTCGCATCAAGACATAGTCTAGTGGGACATAGCGTAGTCATGCGTAGTCCATAGATGCCATAGATCAACCACCAACAAGAAATGGAAATACAAGAAATACATTTCAGCTGACACACCTTTCAAACTCTTGTCTGAAACTGTTGTCACAAGTCACAGGTGTAGTCACACTCCATACACCACAGTGTGTGCTACCTGGGCCCAGAACGCCACTGCAAGATGTTCTTTTTCCCGAGCCGATTTGGTATCAGCTCCACTTGGGTTCCACGCCAATGGATCGACCAAATATCACCTGAGCCCGCGCGCAAGCCCTCTTGAATCAATGATGAGTACTGATGTGTGTGTGTGTTTTTTTCCACGCACCTTTTCTATGGAAAAGTCAGCGCTCACTGCAACACACTGAAGTGTTGGCTCTCGTTTAGAGAGGCTGGGTGAGAATGCCGAGCATGCCGCAGCACAAAAACTCTTAAGGCATTATCGGGTAAAAATGAAGCCAATGAATTATGCGCTAATGGCAGGCAATGCACCGACTGGGCATGTGCCAATGTTGGTGAAACCGATTGAACCAACAGCAATGAGAAGCAACAGCTTTGTTTTTTTTTATACTGGCCTTCTTGACACCGTGGGCTTTGCCTCTTGGACCAGTTTTGGACTGGGGTACACCCTGGGGATGCCAGGGGGCATGCAAAGGGTCGTTGGGTGGGGATCCACTGTTGACCACCGCTGGACGTTACCCACTAGAGGAGTTAGTCGCTTTGGGTGGGAATGGTGAGACTTGAACTATTGTTTTTTTTTTATACTGGCCTTCGTGAAACAGTGGGCGACGCCTCTTGGACCAGTTTTTTTTTTTATACTGGCCTTCTTGAAACGATGGGCTTTGCCTCTTGCACCAGCTTCAGGCTGAGGTACACCCTGGGGTTGCCAGGGGGCATGAAAAGGGTCACAAGGGAGGGGACTAACCAGCGTCGGCGCTGGGTGCATGCTTTGGTAAGATGGCATCTATTGCAGGGCCAAAACAGGATTGGGCAACATCGCAATGTTGAGGATGGCATGCGAAACAAACACAAGCACTATAAAGTGTACCAATGAATTCATGAAAGAAACAGGAAAGAAACATTGGGGAATGAGCCATCGAGGCGTCAGGCAAAATGCCTTTGCACAGTGCAGACAGTGTAGAGTATGTGCCATTGAACCAAGTCATACGTGGGGATAACAGGCGGCATTCAGGTCCCAGCATGTTCGTCAGTGCCATCAACAAAGAACTTGAGAAAATCAGCCGCACCCACACGTGGTGTTGGTTCAGGTGGTCGCGGAGCCTGCATGGGTGGTGCCTCTGGCAGTGCAAGTGGCAGCAGGCGTTCCATGTCACAGAGCCAAAAGCACGTTACATTTCTGGTGAACCACGTAGGTTCCTTCCAGACCGGGATGGCCTCAACCCAGTCGTCCGTGAGAAGAAACATGTGTGGTAGCTTGGCCTGGGCATTCATCTGCACTCTGAGCAGGGCTCTGCAATGACCAGAATTGTCAGCACCTAAGTGTGCAATGGCAGCCACAACTTTGTATGTCTTCCACATGACTGTGAGATTTGTGCCCGTGTAGATCGGGACCTCAATCCCCCAATGAAAATTCACTGGGATGTCGCACTTTTGAATCTGGCCAGCACCTGATCGGACATGGCGATCCACTTGAACATAGATCAGTGGGGAGGAGTGAAGTAAGGCACGAATCATTCCATCTTGGCTGGACCAGTCACGAACAAGCTGGCGCAGTGTGGTGGAGTCATCTTGCAGCAGAACCGGGTCAAATTGCAAGATCATGGGAGCAAATGCATCACTGGAGTCAACAGCTTCTGTCATGACACCGATTTGAATTCTTTTCTCCCAGCGCATATCGATGCCTGAAATGTTCAACCCCCGCATCAAATGAGCCAAAAATTCCACTGGGTCACCCTGTTGGTTCGTGCCCTGCCAGTGTTCAAGTATTGTTTGAAGGCAAGGAATTGCTTGAAGATCAACGGGTTCAGAATTGTGGCACATCAAAAGTTGAACCAATTGGGAGGCCCCTGAACCCCATTGTGAAATGGTGAAAACGTCTGTGCTCAGCAATGCCCAAAGCAATGTGACAAAGGAGACATTCATGTAGCACCAGTTGGCATGATTGGCCAGTTAAGGCCAGCCAAGCCGGTGAGCAGAGCCTCTCTGGTCGGTGGCATAGTCGGCAAGCTTGTCAGCTGGAGGTTTGCTTGGTTTTGGTCTTGCCTTTGGACTTCGACTTGCCCACCCCTTTCCCCATGAGACCCCGTAGAGCCATCGCAGGCTTGCTTTGGCCTTGTGCATGAGCCTTCATCGACATCCCCAGTAGTGACCACATCGTCGATCCCTGCAGGGTTGACAGCAAGACCTGGAGGTCGTCTGCACGCATCGATATCTGCCATAGCCAGGGCACCATTGGTTCTGTGTCCGCCGCTTTCATCGAATGGAATCGAATTGTTGTGGACGAGTCCTTCAGGATCTCCACTAACTGCTCGGCATACTTGATCATGCGCTTCAGGCTGATCGGCTGCTGACCTGTCTGACGGAGCCCTTGGGCATGCGGATTCCATCGCTGGAATGGGAATTGATTGTCCTTGTTCAGCACCCCATGTTGTTTGGCTGAAACCATCAACGGATCCGTCTCCGCACACTCTGCCAGTTTGTTCAGGCGAAGCAGCATGGTGGCCGCAAGGTGTTGAGCCAGGCAGCATCTCAGAGGAAGATATTGATCGACCTGGGGCTGGGACTGTGCCGTCTGCTGTGTCTTCCATTCCTTCGCCTTCATCACCAACGATGGCAGGATGGCTTGGGACTCTGTTTGCATGAAGCAGATCCAGGAGTCTTGACGCCTCATCGCTTGTTGGTCGGAGTCGAGGCGTAGAAGAAGTTGCCCCATTGCCGTCAGCAGTGCCATCACCTCTGTTGCCCCTTCCTTTTTTGATTCGTCTCTTTTGACTTTCTTGGTTTCTCTTTCGCCTTCTGGTCTGGCGTACTTCTCGAGGGACAGAAGGGGGCCGAGGTGTTTGAAGATGTCCAGCATCTCCGCATCCTCTTTGCTGAGTTCTGGTGCCGTCTCCATAGTCACAACGCAACAGATGAATGAGCTGCAACACCACCGGGCACTGATGCTGAAAATGAATCTGAGCCAACAACTTTCTGGAGGCCATGTCCGTTTCTTGATCAGTGAGTGGATGATTGAAAATCTGATTGCATGCATCACATCGGTGGTCAACAGTGGCAATACTGTGGAAGACCTGCAAGATCTGAGGCAACAGCTTGTCATACATAATGGGGGCTGAGGAGTGCACACTGAAAATGTGATCACGAAGTTCAGCCGGATGCATCTTCAAGCCACACTGCATGCATGTGGTGCGAAAAAACTCCAACAGCAATGGATCTGTCCAAAGCTCCGAGAAATGTCTCTGAAGCAAGCAGTCCGTGATCCTCGGCATCAATGGATGTTCTGAAACTGCAGGCATGAATGTGAGAATCTGATCGACATTGAATTGCCAAGGCAAGAACAGCGGAAGAGCCATCTTCTGCGTCATCATTCCAAGCTGCCTATACGGGACACAGATGTGCTGAAGGCCACTGGCATGAGTTTGAGGATTGCAAATGCACCCGTCTGCTTGGCAGGTATCAAGAAGCAACTGAACGATGTTTTGTGCCCCATGCCAATCATTGCTGTGAACTGTTTGAAGATGCAACGACAAATCTCCAGTGCGTTGAAATTTGTTGTAGCACAATTGGCATGTCAAAGTCAGTGCAAGGCGTTTCATCGGTGCCTGTCTGAGGGCCTGGATGTCTCCCTGTTGAAGGAACTCCTGCCAGTCTGCTGAAATGGGCAGTGTCGCCACAGGTCGCAATGGATGAAAATTCGGACATTGTCCCAGGGTGATGTGCTGACGTACTGCAGGTTTATCTGCAAACATTGCCATGCAGTGTGAGCACACTGGTTCCGTGCCCTGGAGCAAGTCTCTCAGCGGATCCCAGTCCTGTGGTTCAAGCCGGTGTTCAGCATGTAGGTGAATGGCCAGTGACTGCACGTCTGGATGTGCAAGTCCGCAAACATCGCAGCGCAAAGCATGTTCCCCAGGATGATGATAGGAAGTGCCTGTACTGTCCGTGTTGATCAAAATCAAGGCTGATTGCATCATAATGGGGCATTGGTGAGATCTGCGAAACTCTCGTTGACAAAATCGGCAGGGGGAATTTGATGCTTGTGCTCTGCATAACTGGCTTGCCTTGGAATGTACATGAGGCACTAGCCCCCCATGTTGGGTACGAAGGTGCAGGTTCAAGTCCTGCGGACGGCCACAGTAAACGCCGCACAGAATGCAATGATTGGTCATGGCCTTCAGCGCATCAGGCATACTGGACAGCTGATCCCAACATCTGGCTTTGATGCAATCCAGCACTGCAGGTCCAAAAGGCTTGGACAGCAACATCGTGAGTGATGAATCATCCAGTTTGGGATATGGTTCATCAGCCTGCATAGGTGGCAGTTGCTTGGACGCCAATGCGTCTGTACCACAGCGTGTCAGTGCCTGGCAGCAATTTCTTTCAAGATGAACACGGAAATTTCGCCAATTTGGAAAAATCTCATTGCAGTGTGAACAATGGGGCAAACCTCTGACCGCAAATGATGCAGTTGTGGCAGTAAAAGTTCTCAGCTGTGTCAGGCCATGTACATTTGTTTGATGTCTGCGCAAGTTTGGCAGTGAATCAAATGATAAATGACAAAACTGACATGCATGAGATGCCGGACGCACCTCAATCGCAGGAGTTTGCAGCTGAACCTGATACTGTTCCACATACACCGCATGCACCAATTGTGTCAGCGTTGAAAGGTGCGTCCAATCTCCACTCCACAAAATGTCATCGGTCTGCAAGGTATTGAGTCGGTGACCAATGGTTCTCTTCAGCTGTGTCCCCACATGAAGCAGCAATTGGAGCGGATGAGTGAGTCCAAAATGATGCAGGATTTGAATGTGGGAATGCCTTGTGATGAAACTGTGGTCTCCAATCATGGCCCTGTACATTTTGAAAATGCACTGTTGCATCTTGAGCACATCAGTGTAGGTAAATCCTACTGGAAAAACACCATACATCAAGGTTGAAAAGACACAAGCTCGCCACATGTTGAGTCGATGTTTCAATCGGATGCGATGGTTGCACAACCAGCGTCGCAGTCTGGAAAATGTGTGATGCGCTGCAGCAATTCTGTGTTGGATGGTGTGTTTTTCAAAAAGTTTATAACCAATTTGTATACCGAGGTATTTGGTATGGCTACAAACAGGCAGTCTTGAGGTACGTCCTTGAGCCCTGGGAATGATCAAGTGTGGTCCTCTTGCATCAACATGGATCGTGTGTCGAATGACTTCACGGCAGTTGGTACCTCCAATGGAAATGATGGCAAGGGATTTTTCTAAGGACAGAATCAGTCCCATGTCTTCTAGGGTATCAAGTAAAATTCCAATGCGCCAAAGGGCCATGTTGAGTTCTCTTTCATTCAAGAAGCAATCACTTGAGTGCAGGTCATCAGCGAAAGCCGTCAAGTTCTTTTTGACCCATTCCGGTCCCAACTGTTGTGCCAATCTGTAAAAAAGGTCAAGCGTATAACAAGACCACAGAACAGGTGCAGCTCTGCAGCCTTGTCTGACTCCTCGGCCTGTGCCCACAGAGGACGATGTGGTTCCTTGAGTGATGATGTAGCTGGTGTTCGAATGCCACATGGCCAGCAACGCCACCAGATCTTGATTGATGTCAAGTTCACTCAAAAATGCAAAAAGTCCCTGGCGCGGGACCATGTCAAAGGCTCGTGAGGCATCTAAACAAACCTGGACGCCACCGCAGACTGCCCAGCATTTTTGTTGTTCCGCCCGTTGGTGCACACTGCGTCTTTGTTGCATCATCAGCCATCTGATGTGACTGCAGTGGTCGATGACACGGCGAATTGCATCAAATGACGATCTCTGTGGCAAGAAGGCCAGTTGGGGCCAGGAACATAAAAGTGGTTTGACCTCAGCAGCAAATCTGGTGGTGAGCAAGCCCAGTATGCTCTTACCCACAGGTTCAAGGAGGGCCAAAGGTCGCAAATGACTGAGTCGATCAGGTGTCTTAGCCGGCTTGTGAATGAACGTCAGATGAGCTGTCTTCCATTGGGTGGGTATAAACGGAGGCCATTGACCCCACCATTCAAGCAGCTGCGGATAAATGAAATCTGCAACGTCATACGCTAGGGTTTTCCAACAAAGGCCTGGTAGGCAAGGCCGCGCCACCGATTTGGTGACTGGTGTTCGCGCCAGCTCCATTACAAGGTCATCTTTGGAAAAAGGAACACCTGGTGGGTTTCGGCATGGAACATCGATAGTGTTGGCAGGAAGCCAAACTTCACTGATGTATGCTCGGGTCATCTCCAGGATTTCAGGTGGAGATGCAGGTGCTCCATTGGGGAGCCGCAGGCGGATGCGTCGCTTTGGTTGCTTTGGAGTGTATTTGTTCACTGCCTGATACACTGTAAAGCTATCATGGTTGTCAGCAGCATGAGAAACTTCAGTCATGAGATCAGCCATCTTTTGACGTTGCACTGCCTTGCTTTGTTTTTGTTGTTGCCTTTTGAATGTTCGATACCGTCCATAATGATACCACGTTCGAAAAAGAGACTGCAGTGTCTGGGATCGTGATTGCAAAAACATTTTTCGGTGAAACCATTTGGATTGCACAATGCATTTGTGCATTTCAGGTTGTCCCGGTTTCGGCAAAATGCCGCAGGATTTGAAAAAAGTGTGAAACGTTGGCATTAAATGTGCATGCATACTGTCAATAACATCTTGTGGAGAATGCTGTTGCTGGGTGAAATCATGAAAAGATCGCTGAAGGTCATGATGAAACTCTTGCCATTTGGCTGTATTGGCATTCCACTCCTGTCTGCATTGCTGGCGTTGCTGAAAAGTGCAATATCCCTGTTGCGTCTGTCTACTATATGCCTGTGGCGTTTTGCGAATCGAACAGAGCATTGGAACATGAAAAGCACCTGACAGTGGCAAAAAATCCGCATGAGCGAAAAATTTGACATCCAGCGCCTGTTGATCAACATCTGCATGTCTCATAAGGAAGTGATCAATCCTTGATGTGTGAAGACCATTGATAAATGTTGGAGGACTCTGCGCATTCCATCCATTCAGAGCAACAAGGCGATGACGCTGTAGCAAGGTGCCTAGTTGATCCATGTCTTTGTGTTGTGGCCCTTTTTGCTTGTGGGTATTCCAGGAATACAGGGCAGTGCCAACATAAGGATGAACCAGTGGTAGACTACAGTTCAGATCTCCGGCAATCAGGATGGTGTTCCTATTTGGCAGACACTCAACCACTTTGTCCAAACACTCCCAAAACTCCTGTCGCTTTTGATATCGTATGGAGCTGTGGTCGTCTGCAAATTGATAACACCCAATAAGATCAAAGGATCGGTGTTGTTGATATATGCGGAGATGTCCCAAGCGTCCTGGGATAATACTGGCAAACCCTATGGCATCAGCTGTACAAACGGTGGTTCTGATTAAGAAAAGAATCCCATTGGCTTTGTCCTCATCTGAACCAGAATGGATCATGTACCAGTCTTTGTCTGTCCACTCAGACTCAAAAGACCAACGCGTTTCTGACAGGATGACCACATTGGCTTCGGTCATCAGAGCCCATTGTTTGATCTCTGCAAGCCGAGGTTGGGAGAGCCCACCAACATTAACATGACACACCTGTAATCGATTACGCGGTGCAAATGCCCTGGTGTATGTGACCTTGCGCTTGGGCTTTGGCTGGGGCACTTCAGGCAGGTGTACAGATGAAAATTGATCAGGAGTGTAACATTTACCACGATACCACGCACACCCCGCAACGCGGGCCCTGCGTACAGCTCGTCGAAAGCTTCTCTTCTGGACATTTGTCCTGGCTGCAGCATGAGATTGGCATCCTCCATGGCCGAAGCCGCTTTGCAGTGATGTGCCATGATGTTTCGCTTGAAACAGAGTAATCCAACTAGGGTTATTGGATGCAGCTTCTACTCCGGCCCATGGCGTGCCGGAGTAACCCTCACCCCCAGCCTGCATGATGATCAGCGCAGTGAGTGCAACGTACACTATTCGAAAACAAGAGGACCAACTTGCTGATGTTTTGGATGCAGGCTGCCCGGACTTGGGACCGGGTTTGCACAACTGCTTGGCAGGGAGATGCTGGGACAGCCAGTTCACACGGCGAAGGAGCAGGCAATTCACTAAAATGAACAATCGGATCAGAGGAATGGTCAGGAAAATTAGGGAAAACCAACTAAGATTATCAAATGGAATTGAAATTGGAAAATTAAGCACCAATAAGGGACTATGGGTAAGGGTTTCAGGTTGGCCCAGCACAGCAGTGTCACAGAGGTTGGCAGCCAGGCGCTGCAGCAACCTGAATGAGCACTGGGCAGCAAGAGAAACAGAGATGTTAAGCTGGGTGGACGTATCCACTTGCGCAATAGCGCAGAACACTGTATACGCCAGGGCAGCAAAACGTCCCCACCAATGCAGTGCAGGATAGACAATCAGGATCCGAGTTGTCGTACACAAAATTGTCCCCGGAAAAATTGTCTGCACCCCCAATTGCACCAATCGATGTGTGATGGCCCCACTGCAGAAAGCCCGGATTGAAAACAGTGTATGCAGAATATCCAAATCAGTGTATCGGAAATTGCTGATTTCACTGTAAGTTGGCACAGTTGAAAGCAGGTCAAGGTTGTCAGCGTTGTTCACACACTGTGTACTGATCAGCACAGCTGGTGGACCAAATTCTGAGTTAGGTTTTGCGTCCAGGGAGGACAGAAAAGAGGCCCCACTGCAGAAAGCCGATCGCTGCAACAGTGTAAAATGGCAAAACTGATTGTGGCTACCAAAATGTCCCGTCAGCGTTTCAATGTCCAATGTATCCAAAATAAAATTGTCAATGCCTGGCAACAGAGCTGGCTGGCTGTATCTGACAGAGAGAGGTATCCACAACTGTGTCAATTGTTTGGCCCCACTGCAGAAAGCCGAGCGCAGAAACAGTGTAAAAATTGCAGATTGGTTGTGCCCACTAAAACCTTTCTCCTGCTTTGCAGGTTCCAAATTATCAAAAAGTGTACTGGAAGCAGAATGATGATGTTTGTATCTGGTCAAACGCCTCACCTGTGGTACACGGTCAGCTGTACACAATGTCAAAGGGTCCGATGACAAAACCTGTCGGCAATTGCAGTCCAAAAAGAATTTCCGCCTTGTTCTCACGTTGCTGGCCCCACTGCAGAAAGCCACACAGTCAGTCAGTGTGTTGAAGCAGTTGTCAATGTGCAAAGGAGATGCTGTAGAAGGCTGAACACTGAGAATCAATCTGTTGTGCTGGCACAGGAGGCAAAAGCCCAATAAAATTAAATTCGTCGTGTTGTAAAATGGGTCCAGATCCGATGAGCAAAGAAATATGGCACCGCCCCAATTGTCACGCCCTGGGCAAAACTGTGTCCAAGCACCCTGTTACTTGAGAGCAGTGCTCGTGACTGCAAAGGGGCTTGTGTGTGTGTGTGTTTTTTGCGCACACGCCTTTTCGAGCTGCAAGGTCTATGCCAGCCAGCGCCATATGGTATGGCGGTCCCTTTTCGGAAGCTTATGTGGCCACATGGAGAAAAAATTGCATGGTGAAAAAACTGCTAAAAAAGAAGAGCCTGTCGCAAAAGCTCGGTCAGCTGCCATCTTTGCAAGTGCTTTGGGACTATGCAAGCATGTCCAGGAGCGCAGAAACTGATGAATTGTCCAGAGGCTGAGACTGCCGGTAGTATGGCAATCGAAGTAGTTCTGATCTCACCATCCAAACCATTGTGACATTTTCCAGTAGCCAGTCTTGTGGTGTCCAGGTCGGTTCCGGCTGGCGCCAGTCATCTGTGATCAACCATTGGATTGGACTCATGTGATTCTGAATCATGGGCCTGATGTGCAGGGCCACCCGGTAGTGGCCCGAACCATCTGTCCCCAAATGGGCCATGGCCGCAATGATTGTGTAGGCATGAAAATCGCTGTGAGTCGCATCCGCTGAGAAAACTGGAAAGAAACACTCTTCATCAAGTTGCATCTTGCTCAAGCACTTGTGGACTGTCATGTCTGGGCCCATCACGCATCGATCAACATGTGCACAAATGCAATCTGTCGGGTGCAAAAGTGCCGTATGCATCCCATCAGCCTGCAGCCAAGTGGTGATCAATGTGTTCAGGGAAAAATGCGGCAAAAGAATCTGCGTTTCATCAAACTTCAAGCAAATAGGTGCATGTGGTTCACGGCTGAAATCAACTGCATGAGTGGTCTCCGCAGTTTGCAGTCTCTTTTCCCATTGCATCTGAAAAACAGGCGATCGTAGCTCGTTGAGCCAAACCTGCACAAACTCCGAGGAGTCTTGCTGTGATATGGATACGGATCTCTGTCCCATCTCTTCTCTGCCCCAGCAACGCATGAGATCTCTGAAAAAGGTTTGAGTGGCAAGCGAAACAAGTTGATTCTTGGCTGTGCTCAAAAACTTCATGATCTCATGACATTGCGTGCCCCAAAGCGCTGGTGTATAGCTAGTCAAACTCAGAATGGTCCAGAACAAGGAGTATGCCGCAGCATTGCAAAAGCACCAGTTGGTCGGATTGGCCAATGTCATGTGTGACACAAGGTGTGTCAGATCATCCTGTGTGGCAATCATGCATCCGGCTTGGATGTCTTGTTGTTGGGCACTGTCTTGTGGTGCTTGCCCTTCTGCTTGCCCTTGCCATTGCCCTTGCTTCGAAAGCCCATGTTCCGCTCGAGGGTGTCGGCCAGGGAGCTCTGATACAGATTGTGTTGTTTCATGCTGGTGGCAAGAAGAGTCCAAACCTGGGAATGTGCCAGGTGAAGCAAGAGCTCGTAAGTCCTGGCTTCTCGAGACGACATCTGCAGTCGCCAGGGTGTCACCAGGCTGTCCGGTTTCGCTGGAAGTGAGTGGAACTTCATGATGAGGCTCACATCCTTGAAGCCGTCCTGCAATTCCAGGCAATGCTCGCTCATCTTGGCCAGGCTCACCGGTGTTTTCTGAGAAAGTTGCAGTTTCTGCTCTTGTGCATTCCATTCCGTGAAGGGCACTGTCTTGTCCTCCAACAGGATCTGGGAGCTCTTGGCTGCCACCAGCAAAGGTGAGTCCTCTGCCGCCTCCAGAAGTTTGTGGACTCTGGTTGTCAGCGCCGAAAGCAGGGCCTGGAAGAGGACCTGTCGGAGCGGTCTCTTCCACGTCGATGCATTCTCCGTGGATGCTTGATGCCAGGTCTCCGCTTCGTGCAGCAGCAAGGGAAGCACTCCCTTTGGATCCTTGCAACTGAAGTAGAAGATGAATGTTGTCTCGCGGTGGATCACCTGCAAGTCCCGATCCACCCTCAGGAGCAGCTTGGCCATGAGGACTAACAGCTTTTGTTGGTCGAGCTGAACGTCCTGTTTTTGGTCCTGTTGAGAGCCTTCTTCTTTTGGCTTTATGGCCCCGTCCTGTCGACGTTGTCGTTTGGGTGCTGCCGGGTTGGGTGAGAGTTTCAACCCTGTGTCCAACATGGGCGCCAAGTTCTGGAAAGTCTGCAGCATCTGTGTCAGGGCTCCTTCTTGACCCATCTGCCAATCCTGGAGTTCCATAGTGTGCCTGGGTGAGCAGGAGCGCAAGTTGCAGGATGCTCGGGCACTGAGCTCTCAGGTGAGCTTGAACCAGTTGCCTTCTAGAGGTACATGCATGCTCCGCAGGGTCCACAGCAGGTAAATTGAGAATTTGGCCACAGGCAAAACATGCACAATCATTGTCGCTGTGTTTCATGGCATGTGGAAGCAGTTGTGCAACATATGTCTTGACAACCGGATGCAGTCCCTGATGTGCCTCATGCAAATGGTAGTGGAGATCCATCGGCAGCAAATCTAGACCACAAAAGAAGCAAGAGCTGCTGCAGGCATCCAGCAGCAGTGCATCAGGCCAAAGCGTCTCCAAATCAAACCGCATGAGGGCATGTTCCAGTGTGTCTCTCATGTCTGTGGGGATGTGCGAAGGCAATGCTCTGGCCAGCTCAGTCCTGTTCAGCTTGGCTGGCATGAGGATGGCATTGGGTACCCGCATGAATTGCATGGCCAGTTGCCAAAAGGGCATGCAAATGTGCTGGAGCCGTACTGCATTGCAGGACGGGTTGCAGATGCAACCCAAGGTCTTGAAGTACTTCTGGACAAAGTGATGTACCAAAGGCCTAGCTGCATGCCATAAACTCGAATGCGATGATTGTAAGTGAGCTGACAGGTCTGCAGCCCGAGTGCATCGCTTGGGACAGCATTGGCATTGGAGAGTCAGCCGCATCCGATTGCGAGGGTTTGACAAGACCTCCTCAAATTGGCCACCACAGCAAGCCATCTTCCATACATCCAAAACCTCTGTGGGCATCGTAGATGCATCAGGGTTGAACTGCAAGCACCTACCCTGATTGATGTGACTGCGAAGGCCCTCCATCGTCTGGAACAGCATGTGGCAGTGATTGCACACTGGTTCTCCTTGAAAGCTGTCTCTGCTTTCATGCCATACTGAGCTCACCAGCTTGTGTTCCATCTGAAGATGCCTGTGCAGTTCCTGGGTGGAGGTGTGCTTGGAGCCACAAATCTCACACGTCAATGAGGCTTGCAAGGCATCAGTAGGGCCAGGGGACGGCTTGGGTCCATGCACGATCAGCATGGCTATCCGAAACCACACATTGCAGGAATGCGTTGACAGGAATGTCACTCCGCAGGCTGAGCAAGGCGTCTCATCGCTGTGCATGTTGGTCAGTTGAGTGGCCTTTGTCTGCACCAGGGAACTGCAGGCATTGTGCATCATTCTAACATGTTGATGCATGGCCTGTGCCCTGCCAACAAACTGGCCACACAGCAGGCAGTTGCGGGACAGGTAACTGCAGCCTGCCCTTTCTCGTAACAAATCTGGCCAACGTCGTTCACGGATCAATGTCAACAGGCGTGGTCCAAATTCATGTCTGTGAATGGCATCCATTTCATCTTTGGTCAGCTCCAGGACAGCAGGGCCTGGTTGAGCCGCCGTAGCATAGCTGGGTGTCTCCGGAAAAGGAGCAACAGGCCGAGCCGCTCGAAGAGCCACAGAGTCAACCTGGCAGCCCCGTTGCACATGGATATGGAAAGATCTCCAGGTGGTGAATGCAGCATGGCACAATGTGCAATGTGGCAGGCCGTGATGCATGAAAAAGGATGGATCAGGCACATGTTGTCGATACCTAGTAACGCCATGAAACATGGTGAGGTGTCTGCGCAATACTGACAGGTGCGACGCACGGAATGGGCAGTGCGGGCATGTAAGGTCCAAATTTGCAATTGCCTCATCATCAGGCATCGTCGAGGCAGACATGGTCAGGCCTAGGTCAAGTGCATGTTGGAGCAGGTCTTTCATGCTCTGCACAGGTTGCCAATCGAGCTGCAAACTCAAATCACCCGGAAAAACATGATGTGCAGGCTTGGTAACTGACCGGTGCAAAGAGTCAGCAGCTCTCCAAAGCATCAACAGCGGGGGATCAAGGTGATGAATATGCAAGACATCAGCATGCGTTCTGCCTGTTACATAAGCATGATCATGGTGGATCTGGCGCAGCATAGTGATCATGGTCTGTTGCAACATCTCAAGGCATTGTTTGGTGAGGCCAATGGTGAAAATTCCATAGCTCAAAATCGGAAAAACACAGGTGTGCCATAATTGCATGCGTGCTCTGGCATCGAACCCCCTTCTGGCAGTGAGCCAGCGCTTCAGGCGTGAAAAAGCAAGCTTGGCAAGGCTCAATCTGTGTTTGGTGGTCGCAAGTTCAAACTGTTGATAACTGAGCACGGTGCCCAGATATTTGGTCTGTTTGACAATCGGAAGCTCAAAAGTGCGCACACGGCCTCTGATTTTGATCCATTCTCCACTGGCATCACGAGAAATCACATCTGATCGGACATGGCGGAAGTTGGTGCCTCCCATGATGAGAAGGACTGCAGATTTGGTGGTGTTGATATGAAGCCCTTTTTGTTCTAACACTTCCATTATCACCCCAAAATAGTACAGCAAGCGATACAAATCATGACAGGAATAAAAGAGTCCACATGCATGTATGTCGTCCGCATAAATGTTCAGGTGGGCTTGGAGCCACTGCCAGTCGATCAAATGCGTCAAGTCTTGAAGGTACAAAAGGACAAATGCATTGAAGAGCCAGGGAGCAGCCTTGCATCCCTGGCGCACTCCAGCGCCAACTTCAATGGGCGTTGTGCTGCCATTGACTTCTACATGGTAGGCAGTATGTTCATGCCAGCAAGCCAACATATGTGCAACCATAGGGTTCGGCAGGACTTCATGAAGGCGTCCAAACAGTTCTTCCCTGCAAACACTATCAAAGGCCTTGCTAAGGTCAAGAAAAAGTTGGATGGCTCCACAGACCTGATACATCGGGAGCTGCTGTTGCCTATGGAAAACAGCCGGTTTTTGGGATGCAACCAAAGTCCTGCCAGCCCGGCAATGAGCCGCAACTCTCAAAAGGGCATGTTGGGTGCTTCTGGTGGGCAAGTAAGCCCAAATTGGCCAGAGGACCAGCCAAGCCAGTGAGTCACGTTGTGCAACTTTGGCTAGCAGACCTATCACGGCCTTGCCGATAGGTTCCTGGAGCGCCAACGGCCTTAATGAAGCTGGATGACTTGGTTTCTTCAATGGTTTGGGAATGAGATGTAACCATGCATCTTTCCAACAAGCCGGTACGACTGGCTCAGCCTGGACCCAAAGCTGGTGCAAAATCCTGTACAGGTGATCTGCAAGCAAGCGCGAATGGGCATGCCAGATCAGACCAGGGCTGAATGGTTTGGCAACCGCCTTTGAAATCGGTATTTCCTGCAAGGCACGCTGAAGTTCTTCCAAAGTGAACGGAAGGCCTGCCATGTCACAGGGCACTTTGGGCACCGTGGAGGTTCCCTTCCATGTACATCTTACATACTCATGCATGATTGCCTGTTCCTCCACAGGTGTGGCCAAATTACCATGTGCATTGCGGATTTGCAATCTGGTCTTGGGGAGCTTGGGAGAGAAACGATTGATGACTTGAAACAATTGGAAACTATCATGTTTCTTGGCCGCAAGCTGCGCTTGGGATAAGATCGTCTCAAATCTTTGTTTTCGCACCAGGTAGGCATGCTTGCGATGAGAACGACGGAGTGTCTGAAATCTGGCAAGATGAAACCATGCTTTAAGGATATTACGTGTAGTGGGTACAAAAATGCCCTTACACTGATCCCTGTGCCTCCATTTGTCCATGATGATCGATTTGGTGGCATCCGCTGGTGAATCTGCCGTCTGCCGAGGCAGGGAAGGAAAGCAAGTTCTAAAAACCGTGCCAGCAATCTGATGCAAATCATGGAAAAAACCAGGGTCATGTGGATCTGCCTGCATGAGGTGCAAATCAATCTTCACGGCAGACTGTTGCATGAATGTGTGCCAGGCTTGAGTCTGGGCTGCATGAGCAAGTCTGCCAGCTGTGCGTTGTTGAACCGTGATTCCTGACATGGTATTGTTGGCTTGCGGTGGAATCCAATGTTTACGTAGTTGGCCTAACAATGGAAAGTGACCTACATGATCTGCTGCAAGAAAAGGAGAATGGTGTATGAGTTTGACATTCTTGGCCAAGCCATCTGCCAGGGGCAGTCTAGTGAAGGAGAAGTCAATACGTGAACAACCATTCGAACCACGAAAGGTGGGTCCTTCTGCAGGGTGCCATGAGTTCAGAGCCACCAAATGATGCGCTTTCACCAGGGCTACAAAGTCTCCAATATCAGGATGTGCAGAGCCAAAATGCTGAGAGCGATTCAGTCTGAAGCCATCACTTCCAACATGTCCAGGCACTGTCGGAAGACTGCAGTTGAAGTCTCCTGCCAGAAGTAGAACATTTCTCTTGGGTAGAGTGCTAAGATATTTATCTAAACACCGCCACCAAAGCTGTCTGTCATGAAGTCTGGCTTTGCCGGTCATGAAGGTATGTTGATAACATGCAACCAAGTCAAAACATCGTTGGGAAAATCGTAACTGGGCATGGAGTATGCGGCCAGGAGCTACTTCTTGCCATCGGAATTCAGAAGGCTTGCAAACATGTGAGGCAATCATGAGGAGAATGCCAGCGCCTGCATCTGAAGGGTGTCCCGTGTGCACTGACATCTAGTTGGCATCGCTCCACTCGTTGGAAAAACGCCAGCGAGTCTCAGTGAGGATCAGTATGTCTATGCATTGTCCTTGACACCAGATTTTCAACTCGTCAAGTCGATGCTGGCTCATGCCACCTCCATTCCAGCACAGGTAGCGCAGGTAGCGCCGATTTTGGTGGCGGGCATTGCAGGTGGTTTGGTCATGCATCGACGGTGGTGTGGGTGGCATCACATAAGTCCTACTGTCAGCAACTGGGCTGGGCACATGTGCAGGCTGCAAGTCTGAGAGCGTGTAGCATTTGCCCTTGTACCAGCAAGTGCCGTCTCTTGCGGCTCTCTTGATGGCTCGTTTCAAGCTGCATTTTTTCACCGAATCCATGGTCGGCCGCAAGTAGCCGAAGCTCATTGATGGCTGAATGCCACGTGGCTTTGCACCAAATTGGTGAATCAGGGCCTCTTCCCAGGAAAGAGGTGCTTCAGCGGTTTCCGTGGCAAAACCGCAACCCTCACCCCCACTCCAGCTAGTATCATGCATGGTCAGGCAAGACATCCAAACCAAAAGGCAAAAATGGATAATCTTGGACACGCTGGAGTGCCCGGACTTGGGACCGGGCAAGCAGTCAGAAGTCAGCTCAGAGGCTGACGCGCAAGCAAAAAATCGTGTCAGAAGTGGTTTCCCCTCAGCAGCACAAGGTTCAGAGAAAGGCAAATCAAATATTCTGTGTCTCGAAAGGAATGCTGTCCGAAATTCCCTGTTGTTCCGAGGCTGAACTGAAAACGCACAACCCAGAATAAATGAGCGGCACAAAAGTGGTGATGAAAATGAAAATGCAAATGATGAGGCAACTTCCAGCTGTTCCAACACGTTGGGGGTCAGGAGTCACACAAACTGGCAATGTCAGTTCTGGTATCGAGCAAGTCCAGTCAGAGAGTAGACCTTGTCCTGTGTACCAAGTCCAAAGTCTCCCAAAATCCGATGTGCAGTGAAACACTAGCCACTCAGAAGCTGTCCAGAGAGCTCGGAGGAATGCAGTCCAGTTGTGGATATCAAAACCAATTGAATGTTGGAGCCAAAATTCTTGTTCCCAATGCAGCGCCACCTCTTGTGTATGTAAATCGGTGTGAACTGAAAAGACCCCACCGCAGAAAGTCTGGTGTAAAATGCAAATGGCTGAAAAAACTGAACCAAGACAGCAGCGTGCACAGGCCAAAAAACGCCTCCCGGTGTAATTAGTTGGAACCCCACCGCAGAAGGTCAGAAAGCGTCCAGAGAGACACACCTGTCTGTGAGCGTAGTGGATCAGGTGCACGATGCAATCAGGCTGGAGAATTCTTCCAAAGGCAGAGTTGGCAGTGTTGTGCGCAACGCAGATGAATTGTATTATTGAAGCTGCCCAATCCAAAGACCCAAGAAGGTGATCAGGTCTCGCACAATGTGGAGCCCCACCGCAGAAGGCCAGAATTCCGGTGTTATCTGGTAAAGCCCCACCGCAGAAAGCCAGCAAAGGATCGGTGTTAAGTTCGTGGAGGCAGTATTGTCCTAGCCAATGCGCTGGAAAACCACTGTGCTCCTGAAGGTCAAAGCGTGTCTCTGCGTTGTCAGAGCAGGATGTTTGTGAGCCAAATGCTGTGTCTCGGATCCAACTCGCTTGTACTGCCAAAGCCCCACCGCAGAAGGCCAGAATATCGGTGTGAAAAAAGGATGCAGCCCCACCGCAGAAGGCCAGAATTCCGGTGTTTATCGATGAAGCCCCACCGCAGAGAGCCAGCAAAGAAACGGTGTTGAGTACGCACAGACAATGTTGTCCGTTCCAATTCGCCGGGATCCCACAACAGTACTCCAGATAGGCAGGACGCGTCGCAGCTTGTTCAAATAAGGATGTATATGCGCCAAATTGAAAAGCTTGGATCCAAATTGATTGCAATGCAAGAGCCCCACCGCAGAAGGCCAGAATATCGGTGTGAATAGAGGACACAGCCCCACCGCAGAAGGCCAGAAAAACGGTGTAGGTCCCCTTGTCAAAAAGATTGTAGTCAATTGTATGGTTGCAAAAGCGCCACAGCAGCACTGAATGGTGTGCTCGAAAAAGATCTTCCAAAATCCAAAAACTGCTCTGCTGATCCTGATCAGAAAAATGAGAGGGTTGCCGCAAAAATGATGTGTCAATGTAGGATGGCCGTCCACCTGCAAATGTATTGGAAAAATGCGCAAAAATCAAATTCTCGTTCCCAAGTGCTGCAAAATCTTGATTGACCCCACCGCAGAAAGTCAAGGGCAAAACGGTGTCTGTAAAATCAATTGAATGTTCGGTCCAGTCCAGTGAGAAATGATGTCGAAAGAGATGCAGGCCTGACACTCTGAAAAGCAGAAAAAGCCACCACCAATCCAGAAAAGTCGTCGTATTGAAAGCCGGCAGCAGTCGCAATGGCGCAGACGCCCCACCGGATGATCGAACAGACGAGGGGGAAACAAGGAAGCCGCTGATGGATTCCACTTGCGCGCGGTACTCGAGACCGCAAAGGGGCTTGTTTGTGTGTGTGTGTGTGTTTGTGTGTGTGTTTGTTTTTTTCTTTCAACGCTCCTTTTCAGATCTGAAACGGCGCTCGCCTCTACATCTGCACTTTCACAGATGGTTCTCGTATTGAGAAACGTGTCCCTCATCACCTAACGTGTGAGCAGGTACCAATGGGAAAAGGTCCTGTCACATGCACAGCATCCAAAAGAAGGAAGGTGATGGATCAGCAGCAGCTGATGCAGTAGCCAGGGCGGCTTCCTGAAGTCTGGCAAAAATGGAGAAATGCATGGCAAAGTTGGATCACATCGGCGTGAGAGGCGTGTCCCTCTCTGGCTTTGTTTTTTTTTTGGCACTGGAGGCCATTGAACTTTCGAACCGCTGGATTCTACCCACTGAGGGAGTGCATCACGTTGGGTTCGGCATTGTGAAACGAAACAAGGTGAAACAGGAAGTCCATTGCAATGAGAAGCAACAGCTTGATGGGCTCAGCACATCTTTTGGTGGTGCCTGCCTCTTTTTTTTTTTTTGGCATCTTTTGGTGGCCCTCGGTCTGGGGGTCAACCTGGGGGTTACCCAGGCAGCGGGGATAAACCAGCCTGGGGGCTGGGTGCATGAAAAGGGCCATCAAGGCCAAAACTGGGGCAAAGAATATTGCAAGAATATTGCCCGGGGAGCATTGGGGCGGCAGGAGCCCTATCGTTAAAATCAAGGGTCTGGCCATTTTTTTTTTGGATGGGGTACGCACTGGGGATGCCAGCGGGCAAAATGGGGATCTATCGGCGGGGAGCCGGGTGCATGGGGAGTGCCAAAATGGCGATGTGAAACGAATGGTGATACATGACCTATGCATACTAAAAAGAGTCGCCAGCTAGGCAAGGCAAAATGCCAGCAAAAGGCTGCCGCAGGGCAAAGTGCCACGTTGGACAGCGAGTGAGACAGGATCTAAAGTTTTTTTTTCGGAATGACAAAGCAACAGCTTGATGGGGCATTCCTTTTTTTTTTGCCCTCTTTTTTTTTACATCCACAGAATCGAGGCAGGATACATAAGGAAGCTACCAATGCAAAGCATCCAGGGACGAGGCATCAGGCCATGTTGTCTACGTGGGCAGGCATGGCTGGTCTGTCAAAACGGTCAGCAGTGCGTCAGCAGACTGAGCGCGAGGCTGGGTCATGAGATGCATTTCAAGGCTGTCGGTGCGGCAGAGCCAGAAACCCGTAACTCCATGGGAGAAATTGGTTGGGAAATTCCAGCATCGGTCAGGGAGTCTGTTGTCGTCACAAAACATCCACATGCTGGGGGCAGCCAAGTTGGAGACCTCAGGATAGGTCCGCAGCATTGTTTGATAGTGCCCTCCTTGGGTGTCGCCCAAATGTGCCACAACAGCGACCACGGTGTAAGGCACCGTACCCAGTTCAGAGGCAGCTGTCAACACCGGGACCTGGACCTCCCACGCAAAGTTGATGATCGCCGGGTGCTTGTAAAGAGTACCCGTGGGTGTCATGACCAGTCGTTCTACATGAATCACCAACAACTCACGAGGATCTGAGAGACCCGCACACATCCCCAGCTCAGCGCTCCACAGCCTGAGAAGCGTCGTCAAGGAGATTTCGTTATCAACTATCATAGCTGGATCCAACTGCAATGTCAAGGGCATGAATCGATCACCATGGTCATGGACAAGATTGGCAGCCTGAGTGCTCACGCGTCTTTCCCAGCTGTTGGACAAGGCATCCGAGTTGAGCCAACTGGCAAGTCTATGTCCAAACTCCGCACTGTCAGCTTGGCCCTGTTGATCATTCCATCCATGGATAAGTGTTTCAAACCAATCCTGGGTGTCCAAAGGAAAAGGAGTGCCATCATTATCATTCAGAATGGTCTGCAGGGTGGCCGCTTGTGCGCCCCAGTCAAGGTACTGAAAATTGCGCCTTGACAAACAAGCCCACATATAAGCAAGAAATGCACTGTTGGCATAACATGAAGAGCCCGAATTGTTCAGTTGAAGGTCCAACAGCAGATCTCGCAAGCGCTGACGATCCAGGAATGTCAGGTTCTCCTCTGAGTCTTCTGAGAGCTCTTCCCCTTCCCATGTCCTTTCCCTTTCGGGGCCTGGAGATTGTTCAACGTCTGTTGGAGGAGATGAGCCGGTCTCGATAGTGCCTGGTTGTGCTGTTTGACCGACATCCCGAGCAGGGACCACGCTGTGTTCTGGCAAAGGTCCTGGATCAGGTACCAGGCGTCTGAGTCTCGATGAGAAAGTTGGAGGAGCCATGGGACCGTGGATTGGTCGGTCCTCAGGCTGTGGAACTTCTGGACATGGCTGTTCGACTGAAGCAGCTCCTCCAATGACTGGAGGTTCCTCAACATCTGTTGCATGGAGAGAGGTGCTCGGGCCGCTCTCTTCAGCTGCTTCGAGTCTGGACACCACTTCTGGTACCCCCAGCTCCCGTCCGGGAGCAAGGTTCCCTTCTCCACGGCCAGGTCCCAGAGTTGTTCGCCTTTCTTCGAGGCCGCCAGCTGCTGCACTCGGCGGTGTAGTTCCGCCACCACTCCTGCCATCAGATGCGTTCTCAGATTGGGCCATTTCAGATCGTCCACGTGGCTCGGCGCTTTCTCCCGCCAACTCTGTGCCAACACCTTCAGGTGCGGGATGATGCCCTCCGGGCGGTCTTGAGCAAACAAAACGAAGCAATCCTGTCGGAGCTGCAGTTGGATGGAGCGCTCGTGACTCAGGATCAATTGAGCCATCAGGCGCAGCATCGACGCCATCGCC
>Ga0126342_10002063_pt1 | contig 30422 bp, 37 predicted proteins | sample Cyp1metagenome_FD_92528 | JGI IMG/M metagenome (GOLD analysis project Ga0126342, IMG submission 92528) | Coral microbial communities from Lord Howe Island, Old Settlement Bay, Australia - Cyphastrea 1 metagenome | ecosystem: Host-associated > Invertebrates > Cnidaria > Coral ...
TCTGGCTGGGTGCCATCCAACCAAAGGGGATGGTAACAGCAGACGCCAACTTTGCAGCCAACTGTGAAAAATAGCTCCCCCTGCATGGTGGGTGGTGGGGTTTGCGATGAGTAGGATCTTGTCAATCCAAACAAATGGATGAAGGAAGGTAGGAATGAATGAATCAATGAATGAAAGAACGAATGAATGAATGAAATGAATGAATGAATGAATGAATGGTTGATGAAATAAATGGATGTGAACGAACAAACAAACCAATGAAGGATTGACTGACTGACTGACTGACTGACTGACTGACTGAATGAAGGAAGGAAGGAAGGAATGAATGAATGAAGGAAGGAAGGAAGGAAGGAATGAACAACTGAATGGGTGAGTGAATGAGTGAGTGAGTGAGTGAAAAAAACGCATGAATGCATGATTGAAGAAATTGAATGAATTAGTGAAGGACATGAAAGAATGACTGAATGAAGGAAGGAAAGAAGGAAGAAAGGAAGGAAAGCATGGAACGAACAAACGAACGAACGAATGAATGAATGAACGAACGAATGAATGAATGAAATGAAAAAATCGACCATAATGAATGAATTGAATGAGATTTCTGAGTGAAACGAAATGAAATGATAGGAAAGAAATCAATGAAGGAATGAATGGAATGAAATGGAATGGAAATGGAATGAAACGAAATTAAATGAATGAAATGAACCGAAGAACGAATTGTAATGGAAGGAAAGGAAAGGGCATGAAATGACATGAAATAACATGAGGTGAATACAATGAATTAGATGATGACGTGAAATGACATGAAATGACATGAATGAAATGAATCGAAACGAAATGAAATGAAATGGCATGACATGACGTGACATGTCATGTCATGAAACGACATGAAATGAATCAAGGAGTGAGTGAATGAGTGCACAAATGAATGACATGAATGAAATGAGGGAATGTATGAAATGAATGAATGAATAAATTCAATGAATGAATGAAATGAAATCAAATCAACTGAAATGACATGAAATGAATTGAAGTGAAGTGAAATGAAATGAATGAATGAATGAATGAAGGAATGGAATGGAATGGAATGGAATGAAATGAAATGAAATGAACGAATGAATGAACAAATGAATGCATATATGTACGGATGCATGAATGCATGAATGCATGAAGGAAGGAACGAACCAACGAATGAGTGGTTGTGGATGCATGAATGACATTATTTCTTCGTTGAGTTACCCATTCCCTAAACCAAGTCTTTTGTGAACGACGTTTTCATTGAACTACTTCTTCACCGAACCGCTCTTTCGCTGACCGAACTCTTCGCTGAAGTGCCTCTTCTCTTAGCTACTTTTTCTCTGAGCTGCCTTATCTGGGCTGCTTCTTCTCTGACCTGCTTTTGCTCTGAGCTAGCTATGTCTTCTCTGAGGTACACGTTCTGTTGTAGCCCAATTCCCCTGGTTGCGCAGCCAGCCATAATGCCTTTAGCAACTTCCTGCTGCAATCACGCATATCAGTTCGCAAATCAGGAACTGCGTCACTATTGTTTCCTGCGCGCAGCCGTGCCAATGCGTTTCATCACAACGAGTTGGAATCCCACAGAGCACGAGCGCACCATCGAGTTGACATCATTTCGGACCTGAAATCGTTTGCTTGTTTGCGTCTGTCAATTTTTCAATTTTCTTTCTCGCAAGCCAGCTCTCGCTACAGTCTCGTGCGCGCTTTTCCGACCTCATCTTCCAGAAGTGCTTTTGACGGTTATTTTGGTTAGCATTTTGAAGTGCAAGTGGAGCGACAATTTGTTCGCTTGTTGTCGGCAGCTTTTGCAAACGGACGCTCGCACCCGTGGCAGACCCTCGCCCGGCGACGTCTGCAGCCACCATACGTTTAAAACCGCAGCAATTCGCGCACTTCCATTGTTTCATACGCAGATGCACACTCTCTGGGAGTGTTATTATTTTTTTTAAAAATATTTCACGTCCTGAGTGTCCGAACTACTTCACATGATGTGGGTGACATGATGGTGTGAGGATTAACCGTGAACATGTGTCGGTTTCTCGCAAATTTGCTAATTTAACATCCTTTGACTTTTGTTACATTTTCTTGAAAAGATCTGAGGGGTTGATACGTCGCAGCATACGAACGATGCGACAAGGGCATATCAACAGGATTTTGGGCCAATTTAAACTTTAAACCAACCGAACTTCTCAATCACCATCCCCAAAGAACGATCCCGCCAAAATTGGAACCCTTTCATTTTGCACATAGTTACGTTAGGATGGCTTGTGTCAGCCGTTCGTCCAACAGGTCTAAATGGAACTAGCGTGTTGGCACGAAGCTTCAGATCTGCGTATCTTGCCGAGGAGGGACTGAATTGCACACTACCTACACGATGTTGCATCATGGATGTGTAATGACTAGTGAGTAATTAAGTAGTTTGGCCATCACTTGGAGGGGAACCTGTGGGTATAAGATGATAGTGTTGGAAGGCACAAGTGGATGGTCTGTGGGTGCAAAGTAGGAAATTGACATGTTGAAAGATATGGTCACGTTTTCAAAGTCACATGCCCTTTGCATTTGTATGTTTGTGACGGTGAGGGCCACATTTTGATTTAGACCATCTACCTGTTTGTCAGAAACGGGAAAAACTAGGTCTTTGTCTTTATGTAGGTTGCATATATTTTTCCCGAACAGAAAGGTCTATTTTATTTTGTCCGGCACATTGCCGATTTTGACTTCCTTGTTTGGATTCAAGTGATTTGCCAATTCCAGCAAGCAGGAGACGCGGCGTGGGCGAGCAAGAAAATTTGGTGACAAGAGGTGCAAAATGACTGAAATGCAACGGGGCAAACATCGTTGTCATAGCAATGATGAACGATTAGTGGATGAAATTTCAATCTTTTGGAAGTGTTGAATAGGCTCCCAGCCCTAGCGCTTCCAAGCGCAGGCGGAACTACATGGAGGAAAAACTGCGTGTTGATCGTGAAGTTTTACGGGCCTGCTCAGTGCCTTCGGTGCTCCCAGCATGGCCGGGGAATACACGACAGGTTGCATTTCTCTTCATGACAGAGGATGGCCTCGACTTTGAGGTCAGTGGTTTGGGAGACCCATTCTCTGTTATCCCTCCGGCAAGTGCCCTGCCAGTGTACCAGTGTACCAAATTTTACCGACCACGGCTCGTGAAATTGTGTGAAGGTCTTGGAGCTAAATCATTCGCATCAGCCATGGCATCAGAAACATGTGACTTGTGACCTCAAGAATGCCATTTTGTTTAGCATCGTGCTGTGGTCCATAACCATAATATATATATATATATATCAATTACAATCAGAGTGAGTCTATAATGGCAATTTTTCGCACATAGTTGCAAGTTCTTTATGTTCCCTGCTTTTACAGTGTGTTTGTCGTTTGTCTGAATCAGGGAGGGACGGTAGTGGCAGCGCACACACACCAGGAACCCGGTGCTAGTTGTTTCGATGTGTCACCTTGGCCGCACCTGTTTTGTGGACAGGATTTGTGGGACAAGTTTTTCGGAGATGCAAGCGCGTGCCTTGCTCTGCAGAGTTGGTCCCTTTTTCCACTTGGGTGCGCCCGAAAAAACTGCACTGACAGCAGTTTTCCTTAGTGAATAGCCCCTATTGCGCAGTCATGGGGCTGGCCTAGGCGAGCTCTTCTTGCTGGTGTCACTTGCGAGCTTAGTTTCTTCCACAACCATGGAACACGGCAAAAACATAACATCCTCTGATCCTACGTGCCACAAGGTATGGTGCATATTCTATCTACGTGCATCGTGCAGGAAATCGTGAGAAGCGCTTGGCAGAGAGATTCTCAGGTTGGGAGCAAGAACATGCAACTTCCCATTATTGTGGCAGCAGTCAGGAAGACCAAACTCAAGGAAACCCCAAAAAGTTTCTGCACCGCTTCACCAGATGGAAGATGATCATGCAAACTCAATGTGCATTGGATGTCTTTTATGGGAGTTGTTTCCACCTAGTTTGAGCTATGTTTGGCTTTCATCCGGGCAGGTTGGGGTAGTTGAATCAATGCAATGCTAGATTAATGGAATCGTGAAGGCTCAAAGCAAATTTGACCAATACGGCAAAGTAAGCTATGTGACTTGGAGTTTGTTAGGTTGGAGTATGCCTTGGTCTGCTACTTTGCCACTGAGCCGCTGGGGCGCCGTGGAGCTTCCCCAGGCCGAAGCTTTGAGGACCTTGTAACCTTGTATAAAAATTACTCCGAAATGCTCCAAATTGATAGCTGCTGATGGCCGGTGGGCCATGCTTTGGTCAGAACAAATTGGATCTGGTTGCCTGGTTGCCTGGTTGCCTTGATTCATCTTGCAGGTGGAGACCAGATGGTGTGCACTATTTGGATTGGAGGTTGCTCTTCTGGCTCGAGCGTTGCAGGATCCGCACAATCAGCACCTTGCTTCAGGGTTTGATTGATCTTTTCCAGTCTGTAGTTGTTTCCTGCGTGCTTCTAAGATTCCAAGATGCTTGTGCGGTGTGGAAGTGGAAGGCTTCAAAACCATGCGTAGACACCACCATCTCGGAACCAACATCAGTAGCAGTCTCAAAAGATAAACCCCGATGCAGGTTTCTCACGGTTTCCTCGGGCAGCTTAGGCAATTCGTGTTTGTGTCCCACAACACGATACCACTGAAAAGCCGCGGGGCAGATATTCAGAGATTTCTTGGTTTCCTCCAAGACCTCGGAGTGGATCGTAGACACTTTGACACATTTCCAGTGTCTGGTTCTTGGTGTGAATGGGAGATGATGGGAGATGATGGGAGATGTGTTGCCCCATTGAAATGCTGCCGCACAGGCTTCAATTACGTGTACAAGCAGCTGGTTCTGGACTCCTCCTTCACGAGCAAATTCTGCTTTGCGGAACCTGCCTTCCACAAGCTTGCCACCTACGAAACCATCCGCAACGAGTTGCGTCGCACCTGCGTCTTCCGGGACTTCTGGCGGTCATTTTCGCCACGGACTTTGAAGCACCACCAGAACCCTGGCAAGATTTCAAAGGACGGAATGGACTTTGTCACCAGATTTTACTGGGATTCGTTTTTGGTTGGATTAAGATTAACATGAATGTACTGTTTTAAAATGATGTTTGGTAAATTCAGCATTTGGGATAAGTTTTGTTGGGAAGCTTGGAACTGTTCTGTGATTTTCTTGCAGGCAGTACGATGGTTGAAGGGACAAGGTTTCTTTCAGGTTTAAAGCCCCCAGAATTGGCTTGGCTCCAAGAATTGGGAACTCAATCGCGCGAGGCTTTAGAGAGAGGGAGAGAGGGAGAGAGGAAGAGAGAAATCGCAAAGAAAAAATGAAAACAAATCAAGAAATCATGAAACCACAACGGCCCACCCTTGAATAAAAAACGCCAACGGCAAGCTTATTTGTCTCAAGGGTTCTGCGTATTGATCCTGAAGTATGCCTATTGTTCATCCATTGGGCCTATTGTTTCTTTGTGCAGATGTCAGCGTTTGGTGCGCAGATTTTGGACACTGTGAGGTGGGTAGTATTGTCACGCGAGCATGCGGCCATCGTGGTGCGCCGCGCGCAGAAAGCGTTGGACACCTGGCACAAGTCTTGGATTCAGGTCAGAGAGGGCAGGGGGGTTGGGAACGTATAGATCAACCTACATGGAGGTTTCCTGAAATGGGGGTACCAAAAATTAGTGGTATTTATAATGGAAAATCCATGAAAATCCTATTTAAATCGATGATTTTCAAGTGCCCCTATTTTAGGAAACCTCCATATATGTAGATATTACAATCAATAGCACTGCATACACTTGCATTTGTATCATCTTTACATAACCGGTAGTGTACTAAACAGTACTATTTACATGGAGCACAGTTTAGTACAGTACATTACAGTACATTACAGTATATACCGTTTATTTATTTATTTATTTATATATATATATATAATATGAAGATGATATAAATGCAAGTGTAATAAAGGGATATTGACCGTCATATTATTCATACCCAATAAGGCATCCTTTCTATTTGACCGCTCCATTGCGTTTGCACCGCAGGCAGCACCAGATCTTCTCCATATGGCTGAAGGCTGCAGCGATGAATCTGCTCCGATTGACGCGTTGCTGTATGACTTGGAGCACAAGGCCAAGCAGCCAAGTGGCCGAGCAGCCAAGCCCAAGCCTGGGCCGAAGTGCGAGAGTCACTGTTCCACCAAACATAATTAACAGACCTTGACTTTGTTTGATGTTTGTGTTGTATAAATGCTGATACGCAGGCACAGTAATATCATTTTGTAGGCGTTTCTGATTCTGGTGACAGTCTGGCGCATCTTAAGCTTGCATTGCACTTGCCAGGGCAGCAGTACCGGCAACACTTGGGCAGATTTGACTCGCATGGGCATAGAGCAGCAATGCTTGACATTTGTCACTTGTCATGTGCATTGTTGGGTGTGAAAGATTGTTGGGTTTGCACATAGATCGATAGATAGATTCAGATAGATAGTGTTGTACAAGACAAGGGACAAGGGAAGCTGGACAAAGGTTTTGTGGCGACATTGCTTCACCGAAACACGCCTGGAGTACTCTGAGAACATTGCCAAGGATGTGCTTGGGAAAGCTCCACTGCTTAATTTGTGCCAGTGCAGCACGATGTGCATTTTTCATCATTTTTCCCCAGAACATCGCCACAGCAAACTGCGCGCTGTTTGTGCAATTTCTCAAAGGAGGGTCTTGAATTGTTGGGTCTCATCATACACACCTTTGCTTACAGTGTTTGTGTCCTTTGTTTTTTTTGAACCTTTTCGGTGGAGGACCTAGATGCTGTTTTGAAGCATGGCGAATTGCGCATGCTCACAGACAGGGAGTTCAACTTTTTTAAGTCAGCTTTGCAGCTTGGCCAAGTGAGGGCGACTCAGGACAAAGAGCTGCCCAATAACATCTTACAATTGTAAATTTGCTGAGCCTTCTAATGATTCTAATGCCGTCGATTTTAACTTGATCTTGTATGGGTCGCCACTGTCCAAAGAGTTCAAATTCAACTGCTGTTGAACTCTTTGGGGATGGCGGCGGGGAGAGAGAGAACGAGAGAGTTCAAATCCAGTGAGAAAGTCGGAGGCAAACAATAGCAGAGACTACTTTCCTGTTGCGTCAGAATGTTTGCCATGTCCATCAACCTAAGAGAGTTGCACGAATTGCACCAAATCATGGCTAAGCGACTGCCAAATGCCTCGATGCTGGACACGTCAGTGGAATGCAAAGTCTGTTGGCCAAGTGCGACTGTAAGGAAGCGCGAGCTCAATGGCTACCCAGCAATATTCGATTCCATCCCAATTGATTACTTGTGGAAATTGGTTCAGGACCTTGACCAAGTGCAAGTGTGGTTTGTGCGCTGGAAGGCAGTTTCAAGTCAAACCAGTGGAAATCACATGTCTTAGTTGTCTTCGTCAGCTCTAATGCTGCAAACTTGATCAGCATTTTTGTAGGAGGGCTTCATGTTTGCGCGGAAATTTGTCAAGGGAGTGAAGGTAAAGGTCGGGGACAGCGAGTTCTCGTTGGATATGGCAGCTCGGCAGTGCTGTAAGAGATCATGGAAATGGCTCTCCAACCGGATTTTCATATATTTTCATGTTATTTGAGGATGAGTGCAGCTTGATCACGCCTTGATTGCATTTCAGCCTACAGCCAATCTGGACGAGGTTTTGCCACTGCTGTGGGATATCGTGGATGACTTCAATGCCTCTCAGCGTGTTTGGAGCCGCCTCTCGATAGAGGGTAAACCGCGGCCAATTTAACGCCTACGGTGAACCCTTGGTTAGCTTGTCGTGATGCAGAGCCACGTTGGATACCAGCAGCCCCAAGAGGAAGACGACCAACCTGAACGGAGATAGTTTCAGAATCTCAAAGATCCCACATGCGAAAAGGCTACACACTGTGATAACATGTGATAACTATAGTGGTGTGATAACGTCTCTCAGTGCATCTCCATCGTGCAACTCATCATTCATCATCCGGGTTGGTTTGCTTCATGTACAGTGTGAGGCACTGCGTAGTGGTTTCCAGGAAAACATAGCTACCAAAGTTAATTCCCTTTTCAATCAACATCAAGAAGGCCAATCATTTCTTTCTTCTTGAGGAAGGCCAAAGCCAAATACGTGTGAGGAGTTTCCGAGGAGACTGCTTCGGCAATCTGACTTGCCCTTTGCAGGGTGGTACAGACATTGGCGAACTTCTTCGATGATTATTTAGAAACGATTGATTTTGGTCCAAAGTGATCTGGAGATTCTGGGGGATCAAAGACCCCCCAGTTGATCTTCCCAATTCATGGAACAGACCGGGAGTCGTTTGGGCGTTGAGGATTGGCACCCGCCGCAGGACTTAAAAAATCTTAAAACCCACTTATTGATTTTATTTGGACCCATGCAAGGAGGCGTTGAGGATTGTGTGCCAGATGCCGATCACATCCTATCACTTCAGCATTGCATGGCATAGTGCTGATCTGTTGGATTTGACCTTTGGCAGCTCCTTTGTAGTCTCAAGAGGTTTTATCGGCAGTCGGGCCAGTGCCATGTGGCATGATGCGCTGCAGCTCATTCAGATGCGTTTGATACCTGATCTGTACCACATCCCCAGGTGCATCAGCACTTGCGGGTGGGCTTCAGGGTTGCAGCTGTTGGAAGTCTTGCGGGTTCGTCAGCAACGAGCTGACGTGGTGATGTCTAACAGCGCAAGTGGTGTCTGTGGCAGGGAGGCAGCATGGAACCAGGCGATTGCACAAGTGGATTCTTGCCTTCCAACTGAGAATTGGAGATTTTACCACTTGTGTATAGTGTATATGTCCCTGGAGCCTTGTATGTCACCTGTCCTGCGCCGCGTATGTTTTCGGACTGTTGATCAGGAGGTAGCTCGGTGCACAGCGCTGGAAGCTGACGTGTTCACTTACAACATCATCATCAGCGCTCACGAAAGGCAGGCTGAACGTCTCGCCAGAGCTTGGCGGGATTCTCTCCTCATGCTACGAAACTTAGAGGAGGCAGAGCTTGAAGTGGAATCTGTCCTGAATTATCCTGAGTTTACTTTGGCGTTATTGGAAGGAGAGTATTTTGATCTTCTTAAAAAGGAAGAGAGGAGGCAAATCTGGTTGCAGCCTTTGTTGTGGATCTTTGAAGACATTGCAGAGAGTCTGCAAAACGACTCGAGTTGAGCAACTCAGGATTTGATCTCTGACAATTCTGCGCTTAGTGCATGTAGCAAAGCGCAAGAGTGGCAGCAGGCTTCTGGCTTGCTTGGAATGTGCCAGTTGCTCTTGATGCAGCTTGATGTGACCTAGCTCAAAGGCAAGCCTCCTTGGTACAGAACCGTGACCTTGTTCCTGAGATCAACGGCCAAACAAGCATAGACCTTTACTTTCCCTTCCAAAGGACTTCTGACTTGTTCTGGAGAGCATTTGCCATTTTCAGCAGTATGCCCTTTGCTGGTTTTAAATTAAGGTCGTCACCTTCAGCTCATCCCTAGCTCCTTCCACTCCCTGGCAGCTGGCACTGGAAATTCTTGGAGAACTTTCTGTAGGCCGGGCGGCCGCCAGAGGACTTTGTGATATGTGTGCATACGGATTAATATATGTTATATAATTATATATATATATTATATTAGTGATATGTATACATACACTATATATATATATATGTCTGTGTGTGTATACACATTTGTATTTTAGTTATGACCGCAAGTGCACGCAACCCTCTCTCCCTCGAAAATATATCAATTCTATTGGGCCACACGCATACACACATATACATATACATATACATATAAATATACATATACATATACATATACATATACATGCACACATGCACACATACACACATACACCATACACACATACACACATATACACATTCACACACACACAGACACACAGACACACATTACATTCCATTACATTACATTTTGCATTGCATTGCATTACATAACATCAAACATACCATACCATACCATACCATACCATACCATACCATTCCATTCCATACCATACCATACATACATATATACATATATACATAGATACACACACATATATATATATATATGTACATATAAAAGTTGTCATAAGTTGAGTTGTTTGATGTTGTTTGGATCTGTGTGGATGAATTATGCCGAGCTTCAAACTGTGCGGGTGGCACAACGTTGGTGTTGTGTGATGTCGTGAGGCAATTGGGACACAGCTGCGCAAGGGAAAGCGATTGGATCGATCCAAGAGGCCTGGCGAAAAGCTTTGCTCGTGCTGGAGGCGCCACGGGTCACCACCTTCGATCCCCGAGCCTCACATTGAGCCAACATAGTCTCACTGCAAACATGCCAAGGGGTTGCCCATGCTGAACATTCTGAACAGTTGCAGGCCTTTCCGGCCAATGTCCAGACCTTCACTTCTGCCCTATGCAGCATCCCGGCTGACTGCTGGCATGCCGCAGTTTACATGCTGGAACCCACTGTGACATTCTGCCAACGGCGCTGCCTGCCTACCCTCCCGACCTACAACGCAGCCATGGATGTGTGTGACTTGGCCCTCTTACTTCACTCATGGGGCTTGACGTGGCCCTGCACATTTCAAGTGGCACATTGAAGGAAACACTTGAAACATACCCAATGTTTTGCATTTGCAGCGGACTAGCATCAAGGAACACCCTCCGTCCGCATTGCTTTTCTTCATCCCACAACCTTTGAGCTTGAGGTGGAAAGAGGGAGGGGTGGAGCTCTTCCATGTTGCTTTTCTACGACATGGCATGTGGAACGCTGCAGCCAGATATCATCAGTTCCAACACCGTCGCCCGGTAGGAGTCCTGTTGTATTCTGATGGTTTTTATGAGGGCTGCTCAACGTCGTTCAGAAACTGTGGACATGTCAATTAATCTATTTGGTCTGGTAGCTGAGCACTTCAGGTCCTAAACGCGGCTGGTGCCAGATGGCGTTGGGCCTTGTTTGCCCTACAATCTCCTGGCATCCGCACTGATGGGTGCAGCCTCTGTGCGGCAATGCGAGCGTGCGCAAAAGGTGGGCGCTGGGAGATGGCTGAGGCTTTGCAGCTGCAAATAAGGAGCCATCCCGAAACCAGCTGAATATGGGGAAGCTGTCACTGATTTCATCGCTCTTGCATGGCTGCGTGTTGGTGTTGGTGTTGAAGTGAAGGTACAGCTAACCGACCAAATATACCGGCAGCAGCAATGCCACCTCTGTGTGTTGACCTGTCGTTACATGAGTCTGCATGTTGCTAAAACTGTGAGGAGCATCATGGCTACCAACAGCATGTTGGCTGCTTGGGCTGTTTCTGGTCTTTGGCAACGGAGCCTTGCACACTGGAGCTGTTGTGATGTGGTGGGCTGCAATGCGGCACTGAGTGCCACAGAGCGTAGCCAGGTCTGGCTGCCAGCGAATCCGTGGTGTTTCCTTCCCTGGTGGCTGCCCAAAGTTGGTGACATTTCCCGAAGTGAATAAGTTGGGGGTGGAAGCGTGCTTGCATAAATTGGGGGTGGAAGATTGTTGATAAAGCCAGGCTCGAATCAGCCAAAAGTTGATGCAAGTTCATCACCGACAAAGCTCTACCTTCGGAAGCAGGCTTTTCACCATTCTCTGCTGTCCCTGTGGCTTATGACATCTTATGACTGTTCTGAGTTGATTTTGCAGGAATGGCTGCTTGCCCTCCAGTTGATCTTGGATGTGGGCAAGCAACGAGTTCTGAAGCCGACACTGGTGACCCAAAACACTTTGATGGGGGCATTGGCCGGTGCTGGACGCTGGCAGATGGCTCTAAGAGCATTAAGAATTGTAGATCCAGATGCTTGGCCAGGATTTTGTGATTTTGAAGCTCAGTAATGTTTATTGCATATTATTTTACCAGTAGTACCGCGCAAGGCGGTGGCGGAAGTTTCACAAATAGGAAACCTATAGGAGAGTTTGGTTGTTGTGAATCACGGATGGCAGAGCGAATCCACTGATGGACTGAAAGGTGGTTGGAGTTGTGTTTTTTTGGAGTGGTTGCAATGGTTTCAGTGGTCACCTGGTCGGTCACCTCACCCACAACTGCTGGATGTAGTGTGGTGTAGCGCAGCTGTAGTTGTAGTGTAGTGGAGTTGTAGTTGGTGTAATTGGTGTAGTGCAGTTGCAGTTGCATGTGTGGTGGTGTAATGAGTGTAGTGTAATCAAATGTAGGGTAGTGTAGTGTAGTGTAGTGGAATGTAGTGTAGTGTAGTGTAACGTAATTAGTGGAGAGTAGTGTAGTGTAATGTAGTGTAGTTGTAGTTGTAGTTGTCGTTGTCGTTGTAGTTGTAGTTGTAGTTGTAGTTGTAGTGTAGTGTGAGTGTAGTGCAGTGTGGTGTAGCCTAATTGAGTGTAGTGGAACTAGTGTAGTGTAGTGTATTGTAGTGTAGTTGTAGCTGTAGTGTAGTGTGGTGTCGTGTAGTGTATTGTAGTGTACATAGTTGCAATGTAGTTGTACTTGTAGTAGTTGTTGTAGTTGTAGTGTAGTGTAGTTGTAGTGTAGTGTAGTTGTAGCGTTGTGTAGTGTGATTAGCGTAATGCAGTGTAATGTAGCGTAGTTGTAGTTGTAGTTGTAATTGTAGTTGTAGTGTATTGGAGTGTAGTGAAGTTCAGTGGTGGTTGTGGTTGAAACTGGTACAAAACCCTCACATTTTCTCAGTCTTGACATGGTGCACCTCTGATCTTCTTGCTTCTTCTCTGCTCTGACTCTTCCCATTTCTGCCTTTCATCTGTCCATATTGTCGGAAGTTTGACTTCTAAACTTCCTTCGGCCATGTTTCAATGCATTTCTCCTCGCCCCTCAAACAAACCCTCAAGCATGCAAAGTGCATGTGCAGCAAGTTGACGGCAGCTTGCACTTCTATATACTGCTTTCTCAGTCTGTGCAAACATCAGACCCTTGTTGATAGCAGTTTGCACATGCTTCACACTTCATGATTTTGAGGATAGCATCAGCTTCAACATGCTTCTGCGCGCGTTTGACGCGATACCTTCACCATCTCTTGGAGTGAAGTCTCGATGGAGAACAGCGCTCCAAGTGCTGGGGGCCTTCGTCGCATTGCGGCTGAGGCCAAGAGTCATCACCTTCAGCAGCTGTGTGAGCAGCTGTGCCACGGCTGGACAGCAACTTGATTCGCAGATCAGCCACTGAAGAGAACTTTCAACTCCCAATTCCTGCGCGAGGGATTTTTCTTGCCCTGAAGGCTGTGTACACCCCTAAACTATCCCAAACCACACATGCATGTAACAACGGACATCCCTCAGACCTGCGGTGACATTTCGGCAGGTGGCGGTGGGCACTCTTTTTGGAGCAGTGTTTGGAAGGCCAGGCCCTCCATACCTATGATTATGAAAACATTTGCAGTAGCCATGTGTTTTCTTTCCCTTGCACGTGTCACAAATGCCTTCACACCCAGCGGAAACAGGTGCTGGCCTTGTGCCAAGCATTGTGACCCAGGAGAAGACCCTGCAAGCGGCTCAGGTGGGGTGCTGCTGACGGTGGAGGTGCTAACACACTTGTCCGCCATGTTGTTTCTGGGTTGCCTCACCTCCGGCCGATTCAGACCTGGTCGCACTTACTGTACTTGAGCAGGATGAATACCGACCCATACAATTGATTCTGGTGTACCCCACTTGTTGATGCTTCCAATCCTGCTGTTGCGCTCAAACTGACAACTGCCAGCACAAAGTCGCCCCATTTTTCGCTCTGCGGGGGTCCTTTGGATTGCGCAGGTGGGCCGGCAGGTACGACTCGCGTTGTTGCGTTTGAACGAGATGGAGCAAGAGGCAAGTATTGGTGAACGCAGCTACATGTGTGTATGTATATCTATAAAATTATATATATATATATATTTGTATATTTACATATACAGCAACAAACACATGTATATATATATAATTATACATATACAGCAACATACAGTATACCAACAATGCAAAGATTCTCGGTTGCCGCAATGAAACACTTGCATTCCAGCAATCTATGAGTATTTTGCCTCAACCCACCTGTATATCACTTATTTCTTTTCGCTGGTCATGATTTTATCCATGTAGGCTAATTTGGTCGCGCACTTCTTTGTGCCTTTGTCAATTGTGCCTTGTACAGTTTACGGCCACATTGCTGAATGCTTTACTGTAGATTTACTGTATGTTCCTTGTCATGTGTTTTCACAAAATTGCACAAGAATCACACGAGATTAACAGGTAGAACCTGTGTGCGTCTTGGTGATTTCCACAAGAGCTTATCTGTACAGGTAATGTTTACTTTTTGCCATGGACATATACTTTGATTGGGATGGATTTGGTTCTCCCCTTTCTCTTTATGAGAGTTCTTGAGTGAGGCGACAGCTCTTTCTTTTCTTGCGTGCAGGTCTTTACCTTGCATGGTCCTCGTATGAGAGAGGCCTCTGTGTAGACGTACAGTACATTAGATGTACCTTGGGTTCAACATGTTTGACGATTGCTATGTCATGAAGTGCTTCTAGGTCTCACGGTCTCACCTTTCTGGAGCTGAGAGCTGGAGAGCTCATCTTTTTGCCTTCCTGTGCCCCCGAAGGGCCGATGGTCCCCATTCCCGGCCATGGCAACATGGCAACGCTTGAGTGCCAGGGCATGTTGGAACCCTTGGTGCCATGCGTGGGAAAGTGCGAGCGCTGCGCAGGAAAAAGGCCGTATTTGTCTCGCTCAGTCGGTCAGTGAATCGCCCCCTTCTTTGACTCAGGCTTGGAGAAGGAGAAGAAGGAATCATATGACTGTTGCAGTTTGATTGATGAGTTCTATGTACTGCTAAAGGTGGCTCACTTCAGCAAACACCCGGTTTGTGAGGCAGTGCTGACAACCGCTGCATTGTTGCTTGGTGCATCTTGACATGTCAGGATGATTGTACACTTGCACAGTTTTCCCATTTAGCAATATCTGAAAGCAACAACATAAGGAAATGAACTTGATGGTGCAGGTGCACCACTCTTGAAGCTTTGTACTGTAATCCTTCACATTGCTGTAGTCCTAATGGACTTTTTATCCCGACAGCCAACCTTGGCACTGTGTGTGCCAACTCGGTTTCACATCATGGGGAAACATGGCTGCGGTCCGCTGTCAATGGGCTCTGGCAGAGCTGGAGCAGGTTAGGCCATGTGACTTGCTTTGACTATGAAGATTTTACCCTGGCAGTTACCTGCCTACCCCAGGTCGCACAGGATGCCTTGAAAACGCATGAAATGATGACTCAGGAATTTGGAAGCCATGGTACAATGTAGTACAATGATCTACAATGAACCCCGGGTTCTTCCTTGACATTTCTTGGCTCTGAAGGCCTCCATCTCGGAGCGCACTTGCAACAAAGCAGCTGGGCTCAAGCTGTGGGTGTTGGGACGCCAGGACACGATCGAAGTGGCAAGTTGTACATCCTAAACTCATCCTAACTGCCTTCCTAACTGCCTTCCTCAACCTTAGGCCGGGCCATAGGGCAGGTCGTTTCCACAACGCTCTTTCCTGTCCCTCCTGTGCTTTCCTTGTCAGGTCATTGCCACATGTGGCAGGCAGATTCAGTGGCAGCGAGCCATTCAGGTCAGGTTCCAAGCCACTCCTGGTTGAAACACACAATGCACACAACATATGTCATGAGTAATTACCATGAGTCATAATCATTCATACTGTGTGAGCGCAAAACGGATGGAATGGGCCAACCATGGGTATCACTACCCGTATAAATACCACCGAACCCAGATTAGTCCTCTCACCAGCGGCAGTCACTGAAAGAAGAACACGGGGCTACCAGCCAGATCTGGAGCTTCTGAATTCCAGTTGAAGATCCCACGCTTGCCATGCTCCTTTTCTGGTCCCAAGCGCAAGTCCATGTTTCTACTTGTAGGTGCTCTTTCAGATGGTGGAGGTGCGACAAGCAACGAGCATCAGCTGCAACAGTTGCATGGTGGCCTGCAGCAGAGCTTCCCATTGGCAAAAGGCTTTGCACTTGATGAGGCCATGTTAGATGCCTAAAGATTCATTGATTTCATTGACAATTCAAGCACAAATTCCGTGGATCGCGGATTGCAGGTGCTTGCGAGGTTTCATCCGCCACGACGGCGTCACATACAAGCAGGCGGCTCGCGCGGCTGGCGAGAGCAGTTGGCGCAGTGGGTTGAGACTTTTGCAAGAAGGACTTGCCACACATGCAGCTTCAAACGTTATGTGCAGATATCTATGGTATGAAAATAAAATGTAAATCAATATCTGGGTACATCCCTGGTGTATGCCTCTGTCACAACTGGACCTAAGGGCTTAAAACGGCGGCCCTTGGTGGGAGACTTGCTAGTAGTAGGCCTCCGTGTTGCATTGTTGGCACTTTTGCCCAAAATAAACCGAAGGAATGTAGATATGCTTGATTATGCTCGTGCATTGAAGCCAGCGGTTGAAGGATTTGAGAGAATGACGGAAGCAGATGTCATACACTATGACCTAGCGTTCCTTGGTGTTACAGCAAGCCTACCACTTGAGTTGATCAGTCCCTGGTGCAAACAAAACCCAAAAGCTGTATTGAACCATTTACTGCTTTACGGGACCTATTCATGTGCACGCTCTTTGGTTTGGTTGTGGGCACAGTAGCTGACAGGTTGTCGCTCCGGCAGAGTGCTGGTTCTGATCATTGGCCCGAAGCTCTTCACCTGATGAAAAACATGGTAGAAGCGCAGGTTCCTTGAGGATGTCACTGAGAATGTCACTTTGGGTTTCATTGTGAAAGTCTGTGGCCCCTGGAAACAATGGCGAGACATGTTTATATATGCAGTGCAGTGTGTCTGAGTAAGGTATCAGAGAGCAAGAACCTGGACATATTGAGTTCACATGTTTCGATATGTGCTGATTTCTATGATTGCTGATGTTTGTGTGGGTAGGAGATACTGTGAGGAATCCTGCGCTGGTCCTCCTGAGACAGACTTGTGTGAGTTCTATAATTCGAAAGCAGGTGCAAGCTGATGTGCGCAGCTATTCTTCCAGCATGACTTTCGACCCTGGCTTGCAAAGCAGACATGATCCATTGCTTCATTTTTCAGATGCATAAATGCGTAGGCATGGTGTGGGTGGCACTCCACTTGATCTTGGGCTAGTAGAACCCGAGGAAGCTGCTTGGCCCACCATTGGCCTCCTTTTCCAAGATTTGCTGCAGCGTATGGAGGCAGAAATTCAGACAATGACACAAAATGACATTGCATAGCTGAAGCAGTGCTGTAGCACACATTATCGTGTAAACATGTGTAGACATTTGATTGCACATAATTCTTGCATTTCTATTGCGTTTTACCGTCTGCCCGTGACAGGCCGACGAGTACACTTGCAACACTGCCGTCTCTGCAGCGCCATGGGTACGTGCCTGGTGTCTACTCCGTCGCAAGGAGCACGGGATGTCCGTTGTGTCTCACAATGCCGCCATGGCTGGAACTCCCTGGTTCAAGGCGGTTCAGGTGGGGTGACTGGTTACCTGGTGGTATTTGTGTCCTTCATAGCCACTACCATGGCAGTTTCGGACCCAAATGCTTTCCAACTCCGAAGATTTTGAGACAAACCAGATGCCAATGGCCAAGGGATCCATTGTTGGAATTGAGAATTTTAATCTTGTAGTCTTGCCTGTTGGAACTGCTGATGGCTATCCTTAGCCCAAGTCGATCTTCACTCATGTCATCAGGTCCTTCACACTCTGGAGACTGGAGGCTTGAAGCTGACTGCGGTGTCCTCTGGAACCATCTTGAGTCAAAGCCGTGATATGGAATGGCAGAGGCCGCTCTGGTTTCTGTCGCGCTGCCAGTCAAGGGACATCCAAAGCAACTCGATAGTTTCTTGTCATCCTTCGGGGCTTGTAGGCTGTCTTCCAACTCCACTTTCCTTTAACTGACAATTTTGGCGTGAGTTTCCGCAGCAAGCTTCAAGGTTCAAAGCAACGTACTGGCTGCCCATGTCGATTCTGGACATTGGCAGGAAACGCTCGGAAACGTTGCTGAGCTGTCTTAAACCAAAATATCACATGTTTGCACATTTTTTGGGCATCTTGTTTCATAATTCATAATTCCACTTTGGCAATGCTATGTGGCTATGTTTATCAATGCCAACTGAGCTACAGAAGCTGTGAAGTAGTTTGAATTAAACATGTGAAAAAAGGTGCCATATATATATACGTATATATATATTGAAAATGCGTTCTTTCTTAAAATGTGAAACATGTGATTTAAACATGTAAAGCAACGTGCAAACAATGTATTTTTGAACGCTTCTGAAGGCTTGTTCTTTTCCATTTTCTTTTGATTCATTTGCGTGCTTTTGATTGCTTTTGGATTTTTCGTTTTTCGAGAGAAACATTTTGGAAAGAGGTCACTCGGCAGTGGAAGCTACGCCTATCCAACTACGAAGATTGGATCTTCAGAAAATGTGGTTAGGAATAATTTATTTTCACATTTTTCACATTCCCAACATTTTTTTAACCTGTATCACAATATATCAGCATCTACATTATCTACGCCTATACGTTAATTTTCAATGGTGTATGGCAGTGAATCAAAAGAATTAAGCACATATTGGAAAATAATCAACATTTAATCAAAAACGTGTTTTCCTAAAATGTCTCATTTTTCACATTTTTTCGCAGTCTAAAATCACACTTTCCCCACATGTTTTAAACATGCATTTTTGAATTGCATTGTTTTCTGTTTCACATTTTTGCACAATTTTAATTATATATATATAATCCTTGTTTTAAGGCGTGTGGCATCTTGTGGCTGGAAATGGCCATGATAATGCTATGTCCATAGCAGCAGCTAGTGACTTGTTTTGGAAAGGCCTCGGCTTCAAGAGAGTGCTGGAGTATGTTGGAGTCATAAAAGTCTTGAAAGTCCTCAGTCTGAGGTGATGGCGTATCACAGCAGAGGAGGAAATTTGAATGTCGCTTTGAAGACCCTGAGCCTGAGCGCTTTTTCCCAAGCCGCGAGCTGGCAGAAAGCCTTGGCTCTCAGTGCTTCTGAGAGAATCGATGTTGTGCTGCTAAATGCTTTGGTCACATGCTGTGCCCGTGTGGCACGTTGGCAGGAAGGCCTAGAAGTTGTGTGTGGCAGTCTGGTGAGGCACTCGTTGCGGGCGAGTGTCGTCACCTTCAACGCGGCTTTGTCAGCGTGTGCCGCAGGTCGGCAGTGGCAATTGGCTGTCAATTTAATTGAGGAGATGGAGGGCCAAAGGCTAGCACCTGACAGCCTCACCTTGAACAGCTCCTCACCTTCCTGGTCAAACGACTTTCTTTTCTTTTTTTTCCATCATTTCCCCCTACATTTTTGTTCGTGACACTCAATGTAGCAGCTTTGCGAAACGGACTGATTTCAAATTCCAGGTATGATGCTAGCGCTTGGGGAGGCTGGCTTCTGGCAACATGCCTTTGAGATCCTGAAGATGTTTTCTTCTTGCAGCTGCCGCTAGGTCAACATATGTTACAATTGTGCTGAGAGGCTTGACATGGATTGACACTCACGCAAAATGTGCTGATCTGACCACATTTGTGGGGCTTTGCGGCTTTTCCCCATATTGTTTTGTAGTACCTGCTGACTGTCTGCACTTTGTGTGTTGGTGGCTTGTGTTTTCTGATGCATTTTCTGATGCATGATTTATTGATGCCTGCAAGCCAACGCACACACACACATGAACCCGCACTGGTTACGTACCTTCTCACTATGCAGTACTATGCAGTACTATGTTGCACACTCTGGTTACGTTGGTAGCTGTCATGTTGCCAATGTAATGCTTTGTGCCCAGGAATCCTACTTCTGTTTTAGTGACCTTCTAGTAACTAGATTGTGCATTGTATGTTTGACCTAGGCCGCTCTCCTAGCTTTCATTGAACTTGTGCTAGTTTCCATTGCCCGAAGAAATGCCATTTCGTGTAGGCTGGGTTCCCCCAATCTCACCACCTCGAACTTTTGCATGGTCACAGAGTCCTTGGAAGCCCTTGCTGTCCACTATGCAGTCCAAAAGCTCTTGCCAAGTGTCTTCATCACCCTTTCCCACACCTCAAGGCCTCCACCACCAGGAGGGTCCTGTCCTTGTGAACCTGCCAGTGGTTTCTGTTCAATCGAGTGCGCAGATGGTACCATTTTGGTTCTGTACCCAGAAGAGGGCTGAGAAAGTGCTGGCGATATTTTTGACTAAAATAGTGTGGTTCATTGATCCACCCTACAGCTAGGTAGAAACGTGTAAGATGCTTGACACTTGGATGACATGATGATTTAGATTTTCCTTTCCGAGGCGAAGCCAACGTGGTTTCCTTCACTACGGCCATCACAGCTTGTCCCGCCCATCAGTGGCCACAAAGCCTCGTCCTGGTACAGCAAGCTGCCAGTGATGCCGCTGGTGAAACCAGCTGGGCAGCAGCGGTGACAACGCTGGGTCGCGCTGTTCGTTGGCGCGAGGCTATGTGCTTGGGGCACATAGCCATGGAAGGAACCCACGATGCTGTGATGCTTGCCTATGCCACTGCGGTAGAAAAAATGTCTTTGGAAATGCGTGCTTCCTGTGACAGGACCCGTTTTGACCCACAATTTGAAATAATTAAATAGCATTTGCCCGACTGACCGGGCTGAAGTATAAACTCACAGGAGTGACGAGATCATGGCTTCTGAAAAGCCAACAGGAAGAATCGTTTCCAGCAGATACCATAGATGCATCGATGTATATATATATAAGTAATATCTCTTTGAACAAGTTCTATGAGTTGCTTGCCGTATTCTTGGCGAGACTTGGAGAAAAACGGCAACAGACAGCAGTTCGGAATACCTGCTTGGAGTTTGGAGCCTATTTTTTTAGCTTTTCCCGCTTCACTTCCTCAGCGGATTGAAACAGAGGCTTTCAAAGGCAGTCGGCAAGCAAAAAACGAACTGCATTTTGCAGTTGTGATCTTGCCTGTGGTTGCATTTGGCTCCAGCTTTTCCCGCATTTTTCTGCCTGACTGTTTGTGCCAGTCTTCCGCCAGTCATGGGTAACGCTTGCTCTGAGGGATGCTATCAGATGTTGGGTGGCGGCAGCGCCCAAGTGACGGAGCTGCGAGCTTGCAAGAAGGATTCTCGTCCTGCAGAGGGCAGGTTTGGTGGTTTTGGCATGGGAATGTTGTTCTAGCAGGCAACAGCTATGAATATCACGTTTGGATTGAGTGCAGCGAACCAAACACAGCTACCACAAACAAGTATGATCATGCAATCCGTTTCCTTTAGCAGTCTCCCAGTTGGTTTGGTTGAATGAATGACGTTCGACAACTTCTTTGAAGCCCTGGTGCAGTTGAGGTGGTTTAGGAGAGGGATGCTGATGCAGCCAGCAGCAACTGACAGCTTGAGCTAAGGAGTTGAAGGAATTGATTGAAACTCGCAATTGCCATCCCATTCTGGTTCGCTTGGCTTGGCACGACTCTGGCACCTATGACCAGCGCATCAAGGAGTGGCCTCAATGCGGTGGTGCCAATGGAGCCATCCGTTTTGACCCTGAGATGAACATGGGCGCCAACGCAGGCGGGTGCTGCAAGCTCATGGCCAGCTCCAGTTCATGATAGGATCCATGAAGGGATTCCGGACACGCAGCCACTTGAAGCATATGAACTGAGCAGGTCTTGACAAAGCCCGAGGCTACCTCCAAAAGATCCATGAGGCTTTGGGCTTTTGGTGGTACCTTCCATGGTGAGAAGAATTCATGGGAGAAACCTCAGCAACAGAATGCCAACACGCACACACACACACACTCGATCCAAGAATATTCAAGGTGCATAGAGCATACAAACACTTGGTTGTGGGCAGCTCGACGCTCCATGTTTGATAAGAATGGTTGCAAAATACTTTGGCGTCCAAGCGTCCTGCCGGGATTGGGTTTAACGTTCTTGGCCTGGAGGCACATCCCACCGTCTCCTGGGCTGATCTCATCCAGTTGGCCTCTGCGACTGCGATTGAGATGGCCGGCGGACCTGTGATCAAGATGAAGTCCTGCGGATTTGCTTAAGTTTTTTCTTCGCCCTTTTGTTGCTACCATCCTTTTGTTGCTACCATCTGCTATCCATATTTTGGCAAGAACTCCCCTGCCCCAAGTTCTCTTCAGAGAGTGGAAAGGGATGGGAAGTTGAAGATGCTTGTTTCCATCATCGGGATATTGCCAAAGATATTGCCATATGTTGCCCAGATGTTTGCTGGTTTCGCCCGTTTTGTCCGTTTTGGGTCACTGTCACAGGTACGGCCGTGTGTCGGTGACTGGGCCTGAGCAGTGTGCTGGCCCCCAGAGCCGCCAGGGCTTCAAGGGCAACGCTGGGCTCCCAGATGCGGCTCCTGGAGCTGATGGGACCTTTGGTTGTGGTGCAAAGACCCCGGAGGAGACCGAAGCATTTTGGATGCCAGAGATCTAAGAGGATCTGTGTCCAGCTTCAGATTTGGATGCGCATGATATCACATGATATACGTAGATCATCTTCGGCTTCTGTAGAAAGCTGTGAACTCAAACTTGGTTGGAAAAACACACGGGGACTGGTGCTGTAATATGTATGTGTATATATATATATGTATACATGTGTGTGTGTGTGTGGTCCATATGGTATTGTATAGTGGTGTGTTGCTGTGTTTCCTGCGAGAGGAACACTTGCGCAACGTCTTCGGCAAGAAGATGGGCTTTACGGATCAAGATATTGTGGCCCTGAGTGGTGCGCACACAATCGGCCGTGTCTTCAAGGAACGCAGCGGAGCCTGCCCCTTTGGATACGGTGAACAGGCAGCCTCCAAGTACACCAAGGCTGGGTGAACAACTGTGACATATTGACCCCTGAGATGGACGAGCCTGAGATAGAAACATGATGAAACATGATGAAACATGCACATGAAAATACATGAAATAACGCGCGCATTTCAGAGATCCAGTTGCGCGTTTGGGTGGCCAGGGCAGCTGCATCGTGCGCAAGGACAAGAAGTCAGGCTGTGGAATGGTTGGCGGTGCCGCGTGGACGAAGAACTGGCTGACCTTCGACAACAGCGACTGGGACATCAATTCTAATTCTAAGATTGAGATTATTGAGAGATTTGAGTGCCATATGATTTAGGAATATTTAGATATATTTGGTACAGTATGAGTTTGCAAAATCTGACGCGTTCAGACTGCAGAAGACTTACCCAAGTGCAACAGAATCTGTCCACCAGTTGCTGGGTCGCCTCTACCTAGGCTACTACACTGACTATAAGCAGGCCATGGACGACGACGATCTGATGTGGTTGCCAACTGATGCGTGCCTTCACGAGGACCCAGAGTTCAAGAAGTACTTCTACAAGTATGCAGGAGACCAGGCAGGTGCTTGGTTGCCCAGTAGGTTTGGATTTTAGTTCCCACTTTGGTGGCCAAAAAACTTGCGCCAAAAAAATAATATCCCAGCAGTGATTGTCTTGCGTTGGATTAGCATGCATCAAATGCCTTCAACAGTATCTTGCCACAGTCAAAGAGGAATCCAAAACCCAAGAACAACAACTTTTGCAGCCACCCATGCTTTTGGCAGTGAAAAATCCGTCTAAGTATCTCTGGGGTGTTGGCCGTGGTTCTTCTGTCATTGTTTGCGAGCTTTTCTTCAGGCGGCCTTCTTCCAGGATTATGCCTCTGCCCACAAGAAGCTCTCTGAACTGGGATGCAAGTTTGACCCACCTGCAGGCTTCCAGATTTGAGCATCAAAGGGTGTGAAGTAACTGGACAAGGGCCAGACTTTGCGATAGATCCAGGCTTCCAAATTCATGGCCTGCTGGAAATGATACATGATACATGTCATGAAAAGGGCAAACCATGCATGACGAGTACCCAAGAAATGTTCAAGCCTGATTCTTAAACTGCCCAGCAAGAACAGGCCGCACAGGTGATTTGGAAGTCTGGAGACGCAGGTCAATTGTTTATTCTCAGGGAAGAACACGGTGACTAGTGAACCCACAGCAACATCAAGGTGCACTCAGATTTTCTCCTCACCGTGTCCATTTATATCCTTGTGAAGAGACGCTATAGAACTCTTGGCCGCCACGTTCACAGCAACGGCGGAACAGCACATAAACAACCTCTCGTCGAGGAACATGACAGAAAAAGGAGCTTCGGAAACAGCATAGATATCGATCCATATCTATCCCAAATTGGAGGTTTTGCCTTTCGATGGCTTTTTTGCACATTGCTTGTGCAGTTTTAATGATATAAATGGATGATATGCGCAATTCAGGCTTTAGCTGCCAAGGAGGTGCAAAGCCGCCTTGAAACAATCAAAGCGACCGAATGGGGGGCATGTCTCAAGACTTGGTAAGAATGAACAGCGACTCCCAGCGATAGAGAGAGAGAGAGAGAGATAGAGTGATTATAGAGTGATAGACAATAATAGTAACAATTACAGTATTAGTGATTAGTGACTACCGTGGTTACCTATCCATTTCTTCTGGTGGCAGGTTTTAACTCGCAGCCACAGAAAAGACACCTCACGAACATGTTGTGGCAGCCACTAACAAGACGCGCTACGCATTCACCACCAGGAAGGGTAGGGCAATGCAACGCAATGCAACGCAATGCAACAGCCAAGTCATACTGTTTACACTCATACCTCAAGGGTCCCTTTTCATTAAGGTTATATTGCTTTCGGTCCTGGTCGAACAGACCATTGGCTTCCAAGAGCCTTTCTGCCTTGCACAGAAGCGAAGCTGTGGTCGTCATGGCGTTAATTGGAGCTGCTTTGGGAGCCACAGCGCTCTTCAGCAGCTTAGCATTGAAGACTCACAATCTCACTCCTGGCTTTTCTTCATGTCCCCTCGTAAGTTTTAACCAATGGTTCCTACCACACTGCCTACCACACTACCTGCGCTGAGTGTTACAAGTTGCACTTGCAAGGCTATAATCGTGAAAACTTCAAGTTTGACAAGCAGCAGACGCTGTTGAGCTGCTTGGCTTGCAGGCCTCCGCAGCGGCAACATCCCACAGTGTCCCTTCCCTCTAAGCAACGCTTCCTTCGACTTGAGGAGAAACATTGCGCTTAGATATGCAGTTGAAGCGGTTTGCGCTCTTCCGCGACGATGTTCGGGACCTTGTCACCCTCACTGTGGACAGAGCCCTGCATGCATTGACAGCAGGGCTCGGCAGAATTAAATGGCCTGGCATGATTTTCCATGATATAAACATCACTACAGTCACTTCAGTCGTTACAGCCTCGTATGGCTGCCCAAAGCTGCAGCCATTTCCATGCGCAACTTCAAGCATGAGATCACAGAGTGTTGCCCAACATAGCGTGACAAAAGAGACATAGAGAAACAAGCCACCCAGGAATGGATGTGTACCATTTGATCGGAGCACTGTTCATGAAGTTTTGCACCTTGGTTGCAATGAAGTCAGTGAAGCTTCCTGAACATCTCAGAAGGTCCTGCCCTGTTTCAGGTCGTCCGAATTTCCTGCAATTGTAATTGGTAAGGAGCAAGGTTTGGATAATGATGGGTATGTCCGGCCGTTCCGGCACAACACCACTTCGGCATAGCCCAGGTATCATCGTTTTCTGCAAGGGGAGGATCCAAGCATCAGCCACTTGAGCTGCAACGACATCAGCGACTCTGTCAGTTTTGATGCCTGCAAAGCAAGGCAAAGCAAGGCTGCCGGAAGCATTGGCATGATTTGCATGGTGTTTCTTACATTTTATATACTTTAATTCCTTCATTGACGTAAGGCTCCGCCCTTTGTTTTGCAGCTCTTTCAGCTCTCCAATGCATGCGCTTTCATGTCGCTCGAAGTGCAACATTCATGGGAGACTTCATGCATATGGTTTCACAACCTCAGAGGTGGATTTTGGAACCAGACATGCTTAAAGATCTGTCGTAAACGGTTCTGATCATTGCTCCAAATGTTTTGCCTTCCTCATGATCAGCAGGCAGTAGATTGAAAAGCTCACCGGGGAGCCGGACAGAGTTAGCGCGAACAAAACGATTTGTCTTTCCACAAGCAATCATGATGAGAATGACAGTAACATGCATCCAATCGATTTCCGGACGGAAGGTCATTCTTCACTGACTCTCCACTGTTGCAAGGTACCTGCTACTGGCAGTCTGGCTGAGTATGCATGCATCCATCGCGTCACACAGCTTTGGGGTGAAGATGTCGGGCAGCCCAGTAGCCGGGGGTAGCAGTGAAATGAAGTTGGATGGTTTCCTCCTAAGCGGAATTTGGTTCACATGAAATACGCAAGTCGTTCTTCAGTGGCAAAGCTCTGCCACAGTCCGCACAGTTTTCCATCTTTTCATGGTTGCAGACCATCAGATGTCATCAGACGTACACATCATCACAACTACCCGGGCCTTGCCTGGCAACTCCTAGAGAAACCATTTCCATGTCACAGAACTTTCTGAGGTTGACACGTTTCGTGCGGCTGCCTATCCCCACGCAGAAGCAGCTCACGCTCTTGCAGGCGCGAAGCGTTTGAAAGGTGAGATGACATGAAATAACGATGTTATCTGATTTTGTTGGCCATGCCCATTTCGAAGACATGCCCCGCACAGAACAGAGACGCGGGCTTGATTGCGCACCCAAATAATACTGTACAATGCCAAAATCAAACATATGCAGGTCAAGTGCATTGTTGGTGTGTTTTGGTTGTGCTTGCAGCCCATCTCGAAGCAAACTCAATTTTCAGAGTCCCTTTGTCCAAGAATAATCTGGAACCTGTCTTGCTAACATCCGTACAGCGAGAGACTCGCTTTCATCTTTGGGGCCTTGGGGCTTTGGAAGCCACGAATGACAAGATGCCGTGTAAGGCGAAGCTCATTGACTTTGAGAAGCAGGGCGTCGGGAATATGCTACGGATGCCTTTCCAGGATCATCAGGAGCCGTGCAGATGCATGTGAAGCATGTGAGCTCATGTGCCTGCTAGAAACTGCCAGAAACTGCTTTCATACATTTTGTTCTCATCGTTCTCTTGTATTCTTGCCATGCTCTCTCTGCACGCAGATCTGCAATTTTGCAAACTTTCTTTGCCTTTGGAAATTGCTACCCCATGCTGTGCCCCCCCCCACACCTTTGTGCAGGAGTGGGAGGCCGTGCGAGGCGGCGAAGGAGCCATGGGCTTAGAGGAAACTTTCAGCACCTTGCGTCGAGACATTTGTGTGATGCCTATATTATCGACGGAGTATGTCCCAGTGTTTGGAAGAGGCGAGCCCGTATTTGTTGGATTGCAGTGTTTTGGTCCCTTTGAACCAAAGCTTTGCTGCGCATTCTCGGACACGGTTTCAGATGTCCAAGGCGACAGGGCCGCCAACAGTTGCCATGGATGCAGGCGGGTCCGCGACCATCTTCAATCGTAGTTTCTGAAAGTCGGGGCCATCCACCTCTGATCCCACCGCGTTTGATTTTGTAAATACGGGATAGAACGAGATGTGCCATGGTCAAAATCTGGTTTATTGTCAACCCCCCGATTAATTGGGGTTACTATCTAATCTTGTAGGAAATCCATATTGATGATGGGATGACCATGGCCCATATACCATGTTTTGACCATGGCACATATGGTTCAGGGGTGAGGAATTCTCAAGCCAGTGCTCTTGCAGAGAGTGATAGGTCCCCTGACACTATGTTGACTTCTCGAGTTAAAGGGCGAGGGGAACTCTTTCGATGTTACATAGGGTCTGGAATATCAGAGAGTGTCCTCGAGCTTCTAAGGAAGTAGAGTCAAGTGGAGATTTATTCCGGCAAACATTTGATGTCAGTAGAAAGTCCTGATCCAAGTGCAGGCACAGCCAGCGCCAGCTCTGCCAGCCGAGTGAATGGGACAACAAGCACTGCGCAGGCGCATGGCTTCGAGCTTCAATCCGTCAATGGCTGAAACCAACCATTGCGGAAGCAACTCTCAAGTCATGCCAGTCATGCTGTCCATTGCTGTCTTGTGTGCAGGCTTCTGACTTGAGAGCGGCATGCGCTGCAGATGCAGGTGAGGGTTTTGCTCGGACATGTTTGACGGATAGTCCGATAGTCCAGTTTCAGCGTGATCCAACTGCAATACATGCCGCGGAGAATCAGACAGCCTGGGTTGTCAAGAACCCTATCATTAGCGACCTACTTGGTCCACTTTTCATGGATTATCCTGTCAAAGCCAAAATCGATACGCAAGCGAGATTTAACATAGAGTACCAGCAGTTCAGCTGCAAGAACCTTTCAAGGTTTCCCAACAGGGGCGCGGGCGCTTGAACGTATTTTATCATATTTCATCGTATTTCGATCCATGTTCATTTTTTTCGGATGCCCTGAGATGTGCAAGGCCTGAAGGGCGACTCTGTTGTTCAATGGTTCTATAGGAAGCCATGAGTTTAGCCGTTTAGTCTTGCTATTGAGAGCTATTGAGTCAGCTTCGATGATTCGGCTCTGGCCCATCGAATTTAGCTGAACCGCTTGATGGACTTCCCTAGAAAGTTCTGCTTAAACAAAATGAAGAGTGACACATGTGCAGGTGCTACTTCTACGATGCTTTTGGACGCAAAGGAGTCTTGGTGTCTGCAGATGTGTGGAAGATGCCTGTTCCTGCTTGAGTTATCCAGAGGTAGTACATTTTATACGTTTATAATATACATGATAAGTTTTAGGTTTTGAATATGTCTATGTTGTTCAGAAGCTTCAATCGCCACCAAACTGTGGGAGGAGATGACAATATTCAAGGACCATGTAAGAACTATTATCAACTGAGGGCCATGCGGCATGCGGGTGTAGTTTCCTCATTTTTTCTCTGTTGTCCTGTCACAGGAAACGCAGCCCTTTGAAGATTTGCTGAGCAGCAGTCGTGGCGCCATGCCAGAGCGCCATGTCCAGCTTTTTCGAACCTTGGCAATGGACTGGGACACAACGACTTGTGGCCTAGAAATGCCTAGATTTCGTTGGGGTCAATGTGGGTAAAGTAGTAAATGACCAACAGCGGAGCCATGAGAATGCTTGTGCCGGTGAGGCAGCTACAAACAAGCATGAAACCGCAATCTTGTTTACAATTTACACTTGTGACTTGTGTGTTTCTTGCTGGCGCCAATAATGTACCCTCACTGGCTCTTATTACGAAAGCCAACCAGGTAGGCCTGGCTGAGCTCTTGCTGCGAGCGAATGGGGCAGGTCGGGCCAGAGAGACCAAAAACGGTCGCGTGGGTGGTGTTTCTTTGGAGGCTTTGAAGGCGCATGTGCCAGGTGGCAATTGGGTGGCGCTGGGGTTCGATTTCCCGCTGGTCCGTAGGTAAAGGGGGTTGGGAGGAGACCAGATGGCTGCAAAAGAGATGGAAGATGTGGGAAGATAGGCAAGCGTAAGAAGGAAGCGGCTTGAAAACAGGTATGGAGAATGAGAAACCCCGATGGTGATAACAGAGAGGGAAGGTCTAGTGGGAAAGGAAGGTGCACCAGAGGGGCGTGTGTTGAACTTCCAAGGGGGTTTGGAGGGAACTAGATTCAGATGGTGACAACTTAGAGCGAAGATCTAGTGGGAAGACATTCCACAGCACGGCGCTGGGAAGGAGGTTCACGAGAGATACGCAATAACAGGTTACGGGCAGGGTTTTGTCGAGGAGTCTAGCCCGGTATGATTAGCATCGGGGGGCAGGAAGGTATTGTGGGCTCCTCGAGGCTCTTAAATGAAAGCTCCAAGGAGCTCCAATTTGGACCAGCAAGAGCCCAACTTGGACCAATATAACTTCATATACACCCAACAACTTATTCCGCACAGGCCTAACATAGCCCCAACATGGCCCCAATAGCCCCAACATGGCCCCAACATGACCCCAGAACTGTAGGCTCACTTCAATTGAGACCCAAACTCCCAGTTTTTGTGCCAACAAGAGCCCAACATGAACCAACCTGTATATATAGCTCAACATAAACCCAACTGTAGCTCCCGCGTAACTCCAACATGGCCCAAAGGCCCTGAGGTGAACCAGTGTGCAATATAGCAACACACCAGGATATTTGCATTCATTTTTGTTTTGCACGGGCATACACACACACATCATACTTCTATATATAAATGTCTTATGCCTCATGCGGATGCGTGCAACGTGCTTGCCATTTTGCTATCTCATCTCACGTGCGCTTGTTACCCCGCATTCGGCACCCCCATTTGACATATTTTTTTCTCAACTCCTGGAATCCAAAAAAGGGGGAAAATTGACTAGTTTTGGTGTTGACGGACTGAAACTTAGAACCATGGGGAAAATTGACTAGTTTTGGTGTTGACATGTTTTTTTTCTCAAACTCCTGGAATCCAAAAAATGGTGAAAATTAATTAACTAGTTTTGGTGTTGACATGTTTTTCTCAAACTCCTGGAATCCAAAAATGGTGAAAATTGACTAGTTTTGGTGTTGACATGTTTTTCTCAAACTCCTGGAATCCAAAAAATGGTGAA
>Ga0126342_10002064_pt1 | contig 30397 bp, 27 predicted proteins | sample Cyp1metagenome_FD_92528 | JGI IMG/M metagenome (GOLD analysis project Ga0126342, IMG submission 92528) | Coral microbial communities from Lord Howe Island, Old Settlement Bay, Australia - Cyphastrea 1 metagenome | ecosystem: Host-associated > Invertebrates > Cnidaria > Coral ...
ATTGACCTCCTCGACCGGCATGGCAGTGTTCTCATTGAAGGTAAACTGCGTGGTGCGCGAATCTCCGCTGCCGCCTTGCATCTTTGCGATGATGAGCTGATTGGTCCTTTGCGTCCTCAATCAGCTGCTCGGACAGCCCGGCTACCAGCACGCAGGTACTACTCTCCCGGCGGGAGAAGTGAGCCCTTACGGCTGATAACCTGTGAACAATTTGATCCTTGTTCTGGATTATCCCTTTTGTCAGTAGTACCAGTAATGCTGATAACGCCGGGCAACCTCAGTGCATGGCATGCGAAGAGCGGTCTTATTTTCCTCGCGCAGGACTTGAGCCAATATCATTGGCGGTCCATGCATGACTGTACACATGTTCATCATGTGCAGCTACACTGTTACCTCGTTCCCCTTCGCAGTATATATATATATGTGTATATGTACATAGACATATCACCGCATATCCTCGCATATCATGGCATATCCTCGCATATTATCGCATATCATCGCATATCATCGCATATCTACTTTAGCCTCTAGCAAACAATCGTAAACAAACATGGCAATGGGCAAAGGGAAGTGCCCATTTCTTTACGGGAAAACCATCTACGGGGGATGGAGCAATTCACCATTTCTGTTTTCCACTGGAAAAACCCCTGGATGGGAATTCTTAAACCCCAATGTGCACTATCTAAGTTCTGGGTTCACCCTAGTTGGTGCCCTGTTTGTTCACAATAAAGGTCGCTTCTTACAGGGTGTGCACGCTCTCATCAAACCAATGGCAAAAGAGATATGCTTCAGAAATGGTAAGTTGTTGATGAAGTATATTAGTATTTAATTAATCATATATTTATAATACTGAAATGTGTATGTGTAACAGTGTAGCTGTGAATTAGAACCATGAGTATGAACAACCCTCATGCTTCTCGCGAAGGCACTCCGGCAGGACATTCAGCAGTGGGGCCTGGAGTGTGGAGGCACCAGGTTTCACACAAGATTGGTGAAGTACAAGTGCACTAGCCTCCGGTCAAACGGGTCAAACGTCGCACTGCGAGCAGAACCCTAAAACCATACAAAAACTCATGTTCCCATTAAAACCTCCATGAAAACAGGGGATTTCCCATGGGATTTCCCAGAAAAGCATCCCCTGCCTCAGCAGCACCTGCCAGGGCCGGGTACCCCAAAATCCAGGGGTGAAATCAGCGCGTTCCCCAAAAGTGCCACAAATTGGGGCCCCATCCACCATTTTCTGAATTCTTGGCCAAACTCAAAAATCATGTATATAAGTATACATATATATATATATGTATGTATGTATGTATGTATGTATATATATAATATATATATATATATGTATATATATATTATATATACAATATGCAATTGTATAATATTGTATACATAATTGGGCTAACCATCTCAAATCTCCCCACTATATCCCCAGAGTATATTCCAATTTTCAGAGGCAGAAATTGCGCTCGCCTGTCTTCGAAGCCTGGCTTGGAACGGCCCCAAGAAATCAGCGGTGTCGTCATGGGGGTACCCAAATCATCCAAAATTCATCAAAATTGGACTATTTTATACTATTTTACTATTGAATACTATTGAAATGACTTCGGGATCCCCCATTTTTTCAGAAACCCCCCAATGTAGAGGGACGTAGTTGATCCGATTTTGCGATGGAAATAATGGGGAAACGCATGATTACCTACTGGAATTTACGGGTACCCTATGTTCAGAAAGCCGCATACTAATCATACTACTTGTTCAGCCAATGTTTTGAAGGATACGTTGAGGATCATCATTTTTTTTTGCATTGGGGGATTGCCTGAGGTCGGATTCAAACTATTCAAACTATTCAAACTATTCAAACTCAAACACCAATAGAAAGAAGGTTGCTGAGTTACCCCGTTTAGTTCAATGATGTTCCCATTCAACCCTAATGCTCGGGGATTCTCCTGCAGCCTGCCATGTTTGATGACAGCAAAGGTAACCCCACTGGCCCACGAACCAGCCTCGCTCGCTGCCACAATGTCCTGAGAAATATAGGTTTCATGAATCTAAATTGGCGAAACATATTCCAGTTTTCAAGACATTTATCCATGTTGTACCCTCGAATGAACTAACAGTTTGCTATGGTATAGACCATTTAGTTCGATGATTTACCATTCAAAAATAATGCGATATTTTCCACAGCAAACTCTTTGCTTACCAGTGGCACTAAGAGACCTGCCAGGTGGGTGTCTCTCCAACAAGGAAAAATCTGGGTCATCTATCTTACTATACAGCAATATAAATCCCCCGGCCACATCAATTCTTCAAAACTTGAGGGGTCGGGGATATGATGGGATAAATGCCATTATAAAATCATATCCATCTATTACCTGTGCCATAAATTCCAATCTTCAAAACCCGGATGCCCTCCATATCCCATGGAGCTGAAAACCGAGTCCTGAAGGAACTGCTTACACCGTGCAGGCGAGAGGTTCACACCATTCCAGGCCTCTGCCGGATGTTGAAAAACATGTTCCACTGGAACAGCCAGCATCTGCCTGTGGGGGAGAAGCTTGCTACCCTGCTGTTCACATGCTTGGTAAAGCAAAACAGACATACATAAGACATCATAAGACCTTAAACTATGTTAGGATGTCCATATGCCCATTTTGGGGGAGTCATCAATATTCGCAATCTCCCACTTTCCCAGAGTATTAGATCGAAAATGATCTATCATGATCTATCCATGTTCGATTTGTTGGGAGAGCAGTGGGTGATTATCACATTGATCATATTGCTACTGAAAACTGCCATCTCTGCGTGGTGGCTTATCCCATTCTGTAAGTAGGTAATATCTAGTAATATCCCAAGCTTTTCGTAGGGTTGATCAACTCATAACTGGCCTTGTAGCCCACCACTAAGATCTAGGATGAAACACCAAGATCCACCAAGATCTCCCCTGGTCGTCGGGTCATCGTACCGTCCCGGCGCAGTTCAGGGTGTGGTGGGCACCCAGTTGCTGGCGATCGCTGAAAGGTGTGTACCTCGGGATGGCTTCACTTTTTTCCATCAATGGTTGACGGAGTTCCCTTTCAGAGCACCAAGTCTACGAAAATTTACGAATATCGTACTAAGATATACTAAGATATACTAAGTCATACTAAGATATACTAAGATATACTAAGTCATACTAAGATATACTAAGATATACTAAGATATACTAAGTTATGCTAAGTTAGCATTGACCATACCAAGTAAAGATCTCCAAAAAGTGCCATGGAGCAACAGTTGCCCGCTGGAGCCCCGGCCCACCACCGAAGTGTTGCAACATCCGCACCGTCCTCGGTCAACGAGCGATGCGAGATCCAAGCTTTTCTCAAATGGGCAAAAAACCGACGGAAAAAATCGGACATGCCCCATAAATGGAGGTTTTAAATGGTTTTAAGGATTCCAGGATCATCTAGAATCTAGAAATTGGATGAAATTGGTTCTTTTCTCCATTCCCATCGATGACCGGATGGTAAAAACACTGCCCTGAAGTGGGCCCCCCCGCGCGCTGCGCGGCAAGTCCAGAACTTCCATAATCTTCGCACGGACATCTCCTACGATCGTCCCATGAGGAACATGACTCTTGGGAACCACCAGTTCAAGGTGGGAATAAGTCTTTTGTCATGGGAATACCTGTTAGGACCCATGGTTCATTTCCAGTATATTTGAGGTGTCTTCAGCAAAATACCACCAAAAAACTTAGAAGATGCAAGGATTGTTGGATCGTGTCATGATTCAGAGCATGAAAACCTTCCACTGAAATTGTTTGATAGTATTTGGGCATGATGACATGTCGCTCCAAAATGTGTACAGTATCAAATCGTGGATCCATTGTCAACCATAAAAATGACGCCAAACCTGGAAAAGAAAAACATGGCCTACCAAAAATAGCCGTGGTCTACCACGGTGATGCTTCAAATCCCAAATTTTGGGACATCTTGCCACACCACACCCAACCCTGAAAAACAAGACCTTGCCATGTCATCACCCAACCCAAGCTCCCATGGTGGCAGACTTGTGGATCCGAATGAAAATTTTCCCATCCGTCTGCATGTGCTTCACTGTCAACAAGACCTCAGTCCACCGGGGGAACTGATGGGAATGCACCCACCATGTTTTGACAATGGCCCATGTACTTTTTTGTTTATGCATTAAAATGTTTGATGTATCGGTCTTCAAGATACAATAGTAACAACTTATTGTTCATTCAAATCCATGACCATATATCATATATAAACATACATAGTAATCCCCAAAAAGATAGAAAAGTAAAACCTTACCCCTACTACAATGGTGATAGATTTCTTTGCTATCCTTTTTGCGGATTATATACGTACACAGACTCATGCAATCCGAACAAGTAACTGAACAAAATGCTGGGCGATGCTAAATTACGGTCGATCATGTTCCCAATGATTTTCCCATAAACACAGGTTTAAACACTAAGAAATAAACAAATATGATAGATATGTGTATATATATATGTGATAGATGTATATATATATATATATGTGATAGATATATATATATGTGTGTGATAGATATAAAAATAGTTAGATAAATAAATTAAATAAATTTACCACTTCTGAATCTACCATTTACATTTTCAAGGGCATCACATGCTATCCATGTCTCGCCTGGTCCTTGTCCAGCGCACCACTGGCTCCGCGCTTTGCTGGCCTGGATTCATTCCAGTGTCGCGGTGAGGTCGTTGTAATCTATCTATATATGAATTGCATTTACTTATTATATGATATTGTAATTAACTATATATACAGTATTATATACATACATAATTACTTGATTTACCCCATAAAGTTGTTCCCTGTATTGTTCCCCGCATCTCGTGGGTCCATTGGTACCCTTGCGCGGAAGCCAGGTCCCCACCTGAAAGGCGCCACGGAGCCGCTACTGGACAGTCCCAAGCGACACCTGGGAGACCCGGAGCGAACAAAATGGTGTGTTGGGATTTGCTTTGTTGTTTTTATCGCAAAATCATGGAGAGACTGAGAGAACCATAGTTTCCTGATGTTGCTTGTAGATGTTCCCTTAACCAACATTGAAATTGTTCAAGGGATACTTGGATCCAACAGAAGGCATGAAGTGACACATTTCAACATAATCCTGGCCCTTTTTGAAAATAGGGGAATCAATGGCTGCAACCCGAATGGGACATTTACGTCCAAAAAACATAAACATTAGGTTTCACAAACAGACATGGGATGACTGAGCTAACAAATAATGCGGGCTCGACAAGATGCAACCTGGGAATTGACTTGATTAATGTGGGGCGTCACCCATACTACCGGGTATTCAGCCATTGCATCTCAAAGACTCATCCATCATTGTGTATATATATATGTAAATATATATACATATATATGAACCCAACCAAAAAAAACGCGAACTATGGACAGCATGGCATCGTTTGTGATTCAAAAATACACCCCAAAAAAATACATGCCAACCGACAAACCCGAATGCAGGTCGCGTAAAGAGACACCTATATAAATAGAAGGGACTTGGACAGTCACAAGAATCTAATAATCAAAGCAGCTGACGTCCCACAATCTTTTCTGCACATGTCTTCGCGCACTGTCTTTTGTTGCCCTTGCTGTGGGACCACGCCATTTCTGCAAGGCTGTAGCTTATGTATTGGCAGGGGAAGCAGCGCGCAAAAGACACAACTGGAGCCGATCGTTGGAAAGCGAGGCAAGCAGTTCCTGTCGAAGGACATGTCAGCGGTTTTGATGCTGATTTGTTGAAGCACCCCTTGACGGACAGGCAGGGCAGCAATCGGCATAGACCGCCTCGAAACCACAGAAAAAAAATATCATGTGCACCGCCATCAGTTGAGATGTAGCCCTGACAGCACCAGACAAAATAACGGCGAAAGGTTCTGCGAAAAGAGAGGCAACCAAAATTGGGGGCCACAAAGGCTTTTTGTAGCTCGCTAGGCAATCTACCTCCCTCCATCTCCACAACATCAACACTAGGGGGTATTTCGGGGTCAGCACATCCACAGGCCGAGGTCTTCGTACTTCTGTTTCTGTACCTATGCGCTGGGTTTTTTTCGGGATTTGCTTCCGAATCTGGGGTGATAAAAAGGACCCTTTCCATCAACTCTAGCTTTACCTACCAGCAAACCGGCAAGCATGTTACGGGCTCTCAGAATTTTTTTGCGGCACATTCTTCTGAAGCCGCTAAAGCTATGTTATGGGACCGCGCTGAGTTTTAGCCTTGAGCCATAAACCTCGATGGGCCAATAAAGAGCTCACTGGGGGCCAAGTGCACTGAACAAAAAGGCTTCAAAAATTAGCTGCGCACAAAAAGGCCCTGGTAATTGATTTAGAAAAACAAACCGCCGCAAACAGGCGGCAAAACTTTTCACAAAAATGGCAACTCATTTGGTGTCATGAGATGTGCCCCAATGGGCCGCACACCTGCCTGTATGTTGATAATAACTATGTCGCAAACGCCGACAATGACAAAAGAAGGTGTTAAAAGGGCAACAGGGGAAACTGGGGCAACAAACAAGCATCGGCAAGCATATGCACGTCCCCAGGATTATCTACAAGGAAGCGATCTATACATGTATATATATATATATATATTTATTTATATATACATACATATTATATATATACAATTTATGTACGTATGTATATATAACACACATAGATTCAAAATCATCAAAAACACTCCAAAGTCACCAAACATTCTCAAAAAACATATTTAAAAACCATTAGAACTTATCGAAAAAACGAAGTTCTTGAGGCTCCCGACACCAGGTGCAAGCTCCCAGCAGACGTCAAGCCCTCGCCCTTCACCTGGACCTTCATCTCGCCAGAGGCTGAGGAGCTGTGATAAAACCTCGGCAAAGCATTTTGCATGGCATCGACTGTCGGGTTTTGACTGGGAATTTTCATGGGAAGATCATAGGGGTATGAGATGAAAATGGAATATCATGGGAATAGAATATGGCTATTGGTCAAAACCCTGGCACCTAGTGAACCCCAAAATAGCTGGTAAATGGATGTTCATCCCATTAGAATTGATAATAATAGGTTTTGACCCACCCCCATATCATGAAATGTTACACTCCTCTGAATTAACATAGACCCTGTCATGAGTTGTGGGTGGAAAATTCGTTTCCACTGAAAATATCTAAAAAGTATCTATGTTCTTCTATTTTCAGGGTTTATGCTAATTTGAAGGATATGGAATCAACCAGGGTATGAGAATAGTGGAACATCATGGGTTTTTTTTCGGTGAACATGGAAGATAAAAAAAGGGAAAGGAATGGAATATGCTGGAATTGTATGGAGTTTATTTTCTGGTTGTCATAGTTGTCATATATGAAATCAAACATTTCAATCGGAATATCATGGGAAATGTAACGGGAAACCAGGGTTAACTAACCCTTAAGACACACTTAAAGAACGGGATTATTTCAGTAGGACTTGGCAACTTGGACCAGGTCTCCAGTTGTTATTCCTGTTATTGCGATTATAATATGACATAGTTTTATTATTACGATTATTGATATTATAATCATGATCACTAATATTTATTTTTATTGTTGTTATTATTATTAACATAATTAGTATTATATATATATGTATTATATATATATATGTATTATATATGTATTATATATATATGTATTATTTATATATATGTATTATATATATATGTATTATATATATATATATATCGTGCCTGGGACCAAGGACGAGTGGCCAAAGACATCCAGAGAAGCCGTTGTTGTGAAGCTCTTAGAAACGGGTATGTCTGAAAATAGGACAGCCCTAAATCCACTGCCTACTATGTGGGGGGGGGGGTTAAAGCACATTTTCAGACAAGCCCATATAATGAGGATATTATCGGGATATAGGACATAGAGACGTCTCTATCGCACCTCAAAAAAAAACATGCAGAGAAGTAACATAGGTTATTTTTTTTGCATGTTAAATTTACCCCACAATATAAAAAAGGTCAAGTTTGTCGGTAAATTTATCCTTTTCTATTTTGGGGGGCTGCTTTTACAAAACTGGGAAGTTTTTTTCAAGTCACCGATGACTGAAAAAATTGGTATTGATGGTACTGATTGATCCATAACATTGATCATGTTCGGTGGTTAACAATCTGAAATTGCTGGTCGACAAGTTGGATCCACATCCAAATTAAAGGGGAAAACATGGGTTGGATCAGCCATTTGGCCTGATTTCTCACATTTCTTCAACACACCTGGGGCTCCAAACGGATTTTCTCCCCAAAGTAAGAGATGTCGTCCCCCAACGGTTGGCGTCTGCACAAATATACCAGCCGCACAAATATCGGATGAATTTGGCCCTTAAATTTTCCCTCGTTTTTTTCTACAGTAAATCAGAAATTTCCCCAACTTTTCTAAAATATTCAGCTGAAACGGTTGGAGAAACCGACTGTTTCAAGCTGTTTTCCAAAAATTCACCCACAGCATCCAGGAATCTGTAAGCCATTCCGGGACTCTGCACGAATACAGTTGAAATCATCAACCACTTATATATATAATATACAGTAATATCGATTTCTACCATCACGATTTGCTTTTAAACACGATTTTTTGCATGAGTAAAGCAATTCATTGCTGGTGCCACCAAACTGGTAATTCATTGCCCCTTATGTTCATGTATGCTCATTGGTTGAAGCATCAAATTCAAAGCTATAACACTTGCAGTGTCCGACTGTCCAAGTGCATTGATGCAAAATGAGCCTCCGCCCAAATGAGTGGATCGGCATGGGCCTCGATTCACAGATCTTTTCGATTCGGATCGGGTCATCCCCAGTTCGGGATAGACAAAAAATCTCAACAAATGTGGCAAACAAATAGAAATATTCACTATCCCTACAGTAATATCACCATCAATTGCTGGTAACGATGATCCCCCAAATGGATCCATGTTTGGTAATTTTATGATTGGCTTTACCACATTCTTCGTTGAAAGTGATGGTTCAGCACGTGCTGAATCCTGACGTCGGGTCTTAGGATCTCACGCGGGTGCCCAGTCCAACACGAGATCGCAAGACGAGGTCCTGCCAGAGCTAGCCCCTGCCAGTGCCTTCCATCCAGAACCTTCAAAATGTCCATTTTGGATTGTCCAAATATCCTGTGTTCAACAAGGCTTCAATATCCATTTTTGGGTTGGATAAGAACCCCAGAATCCAATGAATTTCCAAAATTGCCATTTTGGGATGTCACCGCAAACCACTCATAGAGCCCAGTTTACTAATAGGGGAGGGGTCCTCAAAATAGTGATCATTATCAGTAAACTGGAAATTGATCAAGACCCTGTTGAAATTCCCATCTATGTATCTATTTATCTAATCTAATCTATTCTTATCTTACCTTAATATATATATATATAATTATATATATATGTGTGTGTGTTTCCCATGTTTTTCTGTACCCCTGAAAACAGCATGGTTTTCCCCCCGCCTTCCCTGTGAAAAAATGCCCCGCTCAAAGCCCATTGCCGGGTGCCGAAAAAAAAAAACGAACAAGGCGTCGTCTCCTCGCCCCGTCTCTCCACTGTGGCGTGGGGCTTTGACCTGAGGATACAACTATACCTAGTATAGCTATATTTATCTATTGTTATAGCTATATTTGTGACTATCTATAACTATATATAACCAAGTATATGACTGTGTATAACTATAAAGTATATTTAAAACTGTGTAAAACTCATGTGTATAAGTCGGTGTAGCAAAGTGCTGTCATAATCTACTAGTAGCAACTGGATTTTTAGCAACTGGATTTTGGAGCTCTGTTCAACTGAAGTATGGCAATCGGCAAATGTTAGTCAAGCATGGTCGTATGGTCAAGTTGAGCGTCTGCCTGAACTTGGTAGGTATGTCCAAGTTTGACCCATTCAAAAAAATGAAACTGCTAGATGTGCATGCGCAACAATCTGTTCTAAAACCTCGAAAAGACGCAGCAGGCTCTTCTTTTTGCCTGTGATTCAGATCCTCAGGAGACAGCTTTGGCGGCGCTCTTCTCAGCTTGCGATGCCTCAGATGCTGTCGCTTCCAAAATCTCATCTTTCACTTTCTCTTCTTCCTCAAGAATCTCTTGTTCTGTGTCGTTCACTTTCTTCGCTGCTGCCAGGGTCTGGTTCACCTTGACATCATTCTTAAAGAAATTATTCACCTTCCACTCCACTTGCTTGCTCTGTTCCATGAGGATGCGTTCGGACGTCGTTAAGTTTGCTTGGATGTGTGCAAAATGATTCTTCAACCTTTGAAGTCTCCTGATCAGCACCGTGTTCTCAATCCTTGGATGTGCAAAATTTAGGTGCCCCCAAAAACCTTCTTCCCATCTCTTCCCTGTGGAGGACAGATCCATTTCCCATAGGGGAAAACACTGAAAAAGTAAACCTTAACCCAAAGACATCCAAGATGCATATCCATCTCCGCAGCATGTTTCACGGCCTGGTTCAGTTGCCGCACCACTTTGGCAAACTCCGCCCGCTGCTCCTCACTGAACTCTCCGGTCTTCCCTGGCGGCCCTGGTGGCCCCACGTCCCCCTGGGGCCCTGTCTTCCCCACGTCGCCCTCAGGGCCCGGAGCACCTGGCGGACCCTGAGGTCCCACCGCATCCTCCAACTCCAAGTCCTCCGCCACCGTGTCGTCCCCTGCGGGGCCCGCGGGACCGGGGGGGCCACGGAGACCCATCAAACCAACGTCGCCGGGAGGGCCCTGTTCACCTTGTTGGGTCCACACGGTCTCCACATTTTCTATCTCATTGCTGGCATCTGAGACAGGAATCTGCAAGGTCCTCAACTTCGAAGCAGCAGCTGATTTCAACTCCTCCAAACTGTTGAAATGGGCCACTTCCATCTTGCCCAATTGGGCTTTCACCTCATTGGCCACGGCAGCTGAGACTGCAACAGTCGCAGCCTGCCCAGCATGAGAGACTGATAGCTCCCTCCTGAGCCATTGAGAAGCCTTTGCCTCCTCTGCTGCACCAAACGCATATGAAAGGGAGAAGCATATGAAAGAAGTACGGCACAGAAACTCCATGTCAACTGTACCGAGAAAAGCCTGATTGCACAGCCCCTTGGGGGCCCAAGGACTGGAAATGTTGATGGCGCAGCCCGCCACACTTTGATCCAAAGGGCAGTCACTGAGAGAGATAGAGAGAGAGAGAGAGGGAGAGAGAGAGAGAAAGAGAGTCACCATCGACATGACACCTGGCACATTTGTTTTAAATCTACTCTCCCTCGTAACAAAGGATTTTCATTGATTTGCTCTTGTTCAAACTTGTGATCATCGTTGACCTGTGATGCGATTTCAACGCGAGAGCACCGGAGTTGAGGACAAGAAACGCAACACGCAGCATGCACTGAGGTCCGCTCGTCATCTTGAAGCAAAGGGTGTCCGGTCGAGTGTCCTCAAGGTTACAACCCCGGCAGCCTGACATGCCCACTGAGATATCATGCCCTCTGGTCATTTGCATGGCATGTTACAATGTTTGGAGAAAAGAAAAAAAAACGCTATAGATGATGACGTTCCGTGATTTTGCCACATATTTCATGTTTGTTCCCTCTGCTAATCAGTGGAGAGTTCCCCACCAATTTTCATCATGTTCCATGACTTTCTGTGGCAAACTGGGATGTTCCATGTTTGTTTCCCCATGCTGTTGCCATTCTTCGCCCATGATTTTTTCCCATATTTTATTCGCTCCTCGTGGTGATCGCCCCCTTGTCGGAAGGTCACTTCATGAGGTTCGACAGCCCCTCTTGGGATATCCACCTGCGACGAAATCGGTCAGGGAAATAGGGAATTGACCCGATCAACTCAGATCTGCATGGCCTTCAAACTTCAAAACTTCGATCCAAATTTCGCCTTTTTTTGTTGAGCCAGGCCATATTACCATATTTTTATGTGTCCACTCCTTGGTCCCGGGCCCGATAGATGCGCGTCTCTTGATTGAAGCCACCAAAATCCTCAGGTTTCAGCAATTCTTCACCATCGGACCCTTCGGATCCCGTTCCCAGTGCGCGAATTCGAATTCAGCCCCATCATCCGGTCCTTCACTCGACGTTCACGGCGGATGCCTTTATGTCCTCCATAGAAGAACCTGCAAATTGTGGGAAAAATGGTGGAAAACTGGAAAACTGGAAAACCTTTGGAAGACTGAGATGAAAATTCAAATTTAACATCTGGAGGATGATTTTGTTAACAAAATACCTGCTAACTTTCCAGCAGGGGGCAGTGCAAAGCGGGAGTTCATGACACATCATGTTCATCCTGCATTCATACGTACCGGGCTCAAAAACATGGTGTATGTATGTGTATATATATATACATATATATATACATATATATACATATGCGATATGGTTGGTATTTATATAAATCCCAATTCATTGATCGATGATCATTCCCCAACATGGGTGTGTACTCCAACTTTTGACCATGGCACGTATGGATATTGAAAAGTGTTGACACATCCCCACATGTGGAGATTTCCTATAAACTATCCCTCACTTTAACCGCTTCTGGGAAAGACCATTCATCATCGTTCACGCCATAGATGTTCATAGCATCCACCAAAAATGCTAGAGCGAAAAAATAAGTTCAAACATGTAAATTCATAGTAAATCATTATGATTCATCCTATAATTAGTTAAAAATTGCCATCATAGAGAGGAAAATTCACTATAAAATCGATTTAAATTACCATTCCCCACGTATACTGATCATTCACCTTCTTCAAAAACGTCCCCTCAATTCGACATGGAACCCGAATGAGGGGATACAGTGAAAAGGGCGGCTGTTTTCTGCCAACTTTTGGACTTCCAGAATGGGAAAATCATCAACCTACATGGTGTATCTTCTGGCAAACCATGTTTGATTACCAGAGGGTAAATTTACGTGGCATCCATTTCTAGTTGTGTCCTCCGGAAGAAGCCAATATTGCACGTGCTTTTTCCCATCTGTTCCCGAAATGGCTAGAAGAAACATGAAGAAGCCAGCTCTCCCTTCTCTCCATGTCGTTGAAACAGCTTCATCTCCATCTCACCCCAGCCACTGAGGCTAGGACTTCTCCAACTTCACCGACATGGCAATGTCCAGGTGCTTCCCCGGCGGTTTCTGCATCTCCTGGTGGAGGCAACTGTGCCGTGGGGAGAATCTTCACCAGGGGGATTATGATTATATAGTATGATGCTTGTTCTCGATATCAATTGATGACAAACATCATCATTGATGATTACTGCATATCAATAAGAATTAATATCATTATTATAATCATGTAATTGATGATTATTATGGTTGTTAAGTGATGATTAAATTATGGTTGTCATTGTTGTGGTCATCCTGATGAGAAAGAAGAGATGACACGGCAAACTTGATGTTTGAAAACAATTCTGGCAGATTCTGCGTGTGAAAATATAGAAGCCTCGGTCGTGTCATGTCATGTAAACTGGAGCTTGGTAGGTTCAATTATGGTGTTATTTGAGTGTTTGAAAAGAGTGGTGTGCCCCTAAATCCAGTGGATTATCATCATGTCCCGTATCAAAAATAACCATTCGGGTGTGCTAAATTCCCCGTGTTCAGGCACAGCCAAATAAATTATATACCTGGACCTTCAAAAGTACAAAAAAAACTGTCCGGTTGGAACTTTGAACGGAAATCTGCGCAAACAGTGCGCAAATCTTGTAGACATGCCACATTGGCACATTTGGATCAAACGTTCGGAAATCAAGTGACGCAAGAACTTTTGGTCATCATTTAGACATGAGTATCAAGATTGCCTGCGGAACTACGTTGAGTGTCAGATCAACAAATTCTAGTCCATGAATTAGAGACACATATTCTGTGTGTCCATATGTTCTGCAACTTTTTGAGACATAAGGACACACAAAATATATTGTTCCTGCTCAGCCGCACCATTCTGCCATGATCCCACCGAGCTGCAACTTTTCCAACGTATGGTAAAAACTGCAGTTTGCTGATCCACAAATGCTCCAAACCACAAACAAAACGTACGCAAAAATACGCAAAAGTACGCAAAAACCAATTGAAAAAAATCTGCACTTGTTGTTTTGAACATGGACATAATTCAACACAATTTCTGTTTTGGTGGGTTTACCAACCAAAGCTTTTAATGCACATCACGCGCAATACAGGGGACAAACAAAGGCTCATATTATACTCTCGACTTGGTGATAAAAGTATGATCAGATTGGGACTCGAAATTACATGCATGTCACAATGCATCAATCATTGCTACCTGTGTGACGCTATGATATGACATGATATGACATTTTTTAAGCCCAAGTTCAGTGGTATGACATGGTGTGGAAAAGCCTGTTCAATTTTGGTATGGAACGTTAGTTTTTGCGGGGAACGGTCGAAACGGCCCAAACGCGCAATAGTCCAAACGTACAAATATTAATGAACTTTTGAAGGTCCAGGTATAATTGTTATCTGGTTACATCATATCATATATCATATCATATATTATATATCATATCATAAAATATATTAAAATATCATATCATATCATATCATGTCATAAAATATCGTATTATATCATATCGTATCATATCTATCCGACCATATTCTAATCACATCAAAATGTCCGATGATATGTCCATTGATTTTCCTCTCTTTTCCCAGCTGCAAACTTCTATTTATGGAAAAATCTACTACATCATTTTTGGGAAAAGCCACTTTTTCTTTCTGATGTTCCGATGTTTCGGTGAAGGGTGAAATCTCCCACCTGCAGCTTCTTCAAGACTTCCGATGCATCGAAGTGCGCCCGGGTCTTGGGCTTAAAGCCATTGATCTGCGAGCGCGGAGATTTTTGGAATGGGAATCTCATGGGAGTTCTTTCACCAACTCGTCATGAAAATATGAATGATGGTAATGTCAACCCCGGATTAATAAACCATGGTTTATTAATTAGGGGGGGTACTCCTTCAATAGTCATAATATGATACTTAAATGGTACCCTCCCAATTAAACAATCTAGGGGTTTATTAATCCAGGCTTGACATTAATCCAGGGATGAACATGAAAAGTCTGAGATTTCTCTTATTTCATACGTGATAAAAATATATGGTTTGTTACCCTCTGGTAATTTAACATAGCTATTGAAAATGGCCCATTTATATAGTTGATTTACCCATTAAAAATGGTGATTTTCCATAGCTATGTTAGTTTACCAGAGGGTACGTGGTTTTATATGATTGAATAGTGAGTGATATTTTTTAGCCGTGACTGGTCCATGATGGTGCTGTACCCTCCGGTATCATCAAACAACGAAGCGAAGCCGGAGTTCTTTGCTTCGCTGGGAAAATCAGCGAATTAAATGGTGGATCTTCCAGCAGCTTGCGCCATGTTTGATTCAAGGATTTTTGTTCATTTGGATTAATTTGGATTAATTTGGATTAATTGTGATGTGCAATTTCGCGAAATATAAACTAGTGATAACTAGTGGTGTATGAATCATGGGCATGTAATACCATGGCAATGAATGTTTGCAGTTCATCCCAGCCTCAAAAGATGCCTTGTCCCTGTCCTTCTCGCGATCGTACCTCGAAAAAAGGGGAAGTAATTTCCATCGAAGAAAGTTAGTAGTGGTTAAGATGTTCTCAATCATTTGAGCCTATGGGTTTAAGAGGGAAATGAACCGCAAATGAGTACTTATTAAGGCATGATAACGATAATCTATAGTATGAATTGCAATAATCTAACACTATTCTGGATTCTGTCGTTCTTACTCACCATGAGCGTAAAATTACACCCACAATCGAAAGTGAATCGTCCCCTAGCGATGGTGACGTTTTGCTGAGGTCCTCATACTGTAATTCACCCAGAATTGGGCACTGTTTCTTTAAGTTTACCACATGAAATACGTTGAAAACATGACAGCCCACACAGGTCATAGCCATGTTGGATCATGTTGGAGGGATTCCGGAAATTGGAAACTCTTAAATCATCCAAACTGTTTTCCTCATCCTTTGTCGCAACTGCGAATGCACGATGCACGGAACCACAGGTGGCTGTGGTAAAGCAGCGAAGTTGAGTTCGGGACTGCCGCCGCGTCGGGTTGTCGCTCAGGGTGAGGTACGCGTTCTTCAGCTCAATGAAAATAGCAGCATACCTCACCAATGTGGCGCCGGCTGGAGCAGCATCAGAAGTCCAAATCATGTCAAGAAAATCAGAGACTGGACACGTTTCACCTCTAAAAAGGGGTGAAACATGGTGAAACATGTACATCGAAAGTAGAAGACATCTTATGATGTTGTGATGGGCAAAGTATCCTGGGGATATCCCTTTCTGAAAGGCTGGTCCAACATCTCCAAAAGTGACAAAGGAGGTCCGATGGTAGGTAGTTCCATCATTGGTGATGTTATCATGCCTACCAATAAGTAAGGCAACATAATCAGGGGTGATGGGTAGTAAGGATGGTTAAGCATTAACCCTATCTTTAATTCCAACTAATATTACCCTTAATTGTTGTGGCCCAGCCCTTGTCTGTTGTCCTGTTGTACGGGTCCTTAAGGCCCTACCAGTAGGAGACATTTCAGTCGGTGAGTAAGTGGCTTCGTTCACCCCACTCAATTCAGTACTGTGGCAAATGGCAAACCAGTAAACCCAATGCCAGAAACGTAGCATTGGATGGGTTTTACCACCCAGGGCAAGCAGGCTGATCCAGTTGCAACTGGGATCATGGCTCCCATGAAATCCTGCCACGTGACTCTTCCTTTTGCTCCGCGCCCATACCCGCCGTCTTGTCTGGGTGATAGACCAAGGACAGCTTCTTGTAGGCCTCAGTTCGGAACAGGATGGATCCCGGGGATATATGCTAACCAAAAAGATCGAATTTGATCATTACATCTATACCTTGAGGGTATCGATTTGTGAATCATATAATTGCCACTGTTGTAGTCTGGATGTTACTTTTTTATCTTTTTGGAGGCTGCTTTTAGTCATGTCATTGAGTGCCTCATCATCCTCATCTACTGTGGGATCGCTGCAACCTTCACCGTGATACCTTTCGTTGTTGATTACATGTACCTTCACCGTGTATCACCGTGTACCTTCTCCTCTGTATCGCTTTACCATTCGTCCATCATTCTGTATCCTGATGTATCCTATGTATCCTGCAGGTTTTTTAACATAGAAAAACACCATTAGATCATCTTCCTAAAGAAAAACCATGGGATTTCCTCCATTGCTACCTCCCAAGCGCGGGGGTCTCCAGGTGAAAATCCCAGAAACTTTCTTTACCTCCTCCTGAGTGGCGTATTCATCGATCCCAAGTACCTGCCGGGGCCACTGGGCCATTGGGCCATTGGAGCCGAGCCCGGTCCCCAGGGTCCCCAACCGCCCCAACCCCAACCCCAACCGTCGGAACCGTCGGATCCGTCGCCTTGTAGTAGTTGATGCCTTGTCAAAGGATCAAGCTTTCTGCAAGAAAACATCAGTGCATTTGGCGATTCTTTTCTAGAAAATCTATGAACATGTCAGACATGTCAGGTGAAAGGGTGCTTTGAGATCAAAGATCTCTCTCACCTTGACCTTGCCTCATGAAGTTAGCGACCCTCTTGTAATCAAACATGGCAATGGAGATTCCCCTCATCCATTTCCAGATGAGCTGTTGCCACTAGCAAAAGGGGCTATCCATTGCCAGGTTTGGTTAGAGATCTAGAGAGATCTAGAGACTCTGATTGGCAACCGATAAGATATCCTGTTCTACAAAAATTGGGAATCTGCAGAATCCCAAAAATCCTCAGTTGTTGTCACCCTCTAGCTAGACTCATAGCTATGAGGCACCTCCAAGTACTGCATCAACTGAGTGGCAACACATCCAAGTTGCATCGATCAAACTCATGCGCTTTCGGAGCTCCAAAATCATCATCCTGGCAACAGAACTCTGGCAGGGTATGATTGGGATTCCAACCCCCCACACATCACTGAAAAAATATCCGGCCTTCCCAGATCTCTCACAGAATCTGTTCCAATACAACTGTCCCATATCTTTCCCATGTTTTTTTACGTAGTTTGCCGCCAGAATCACCAGCAATCCCACCATGCCCAAGGGACCGTCGGCTTGAAGGAGGGGTCGGTCTTTTTTCGCCGCTCGTCTCGATCGCAGGTGAAGGTCCAGCACAAATCCTCCCCAGAGCACGTGGGGTTCAGCAGGAGATCATCAGGAAATGAGGAGAAATGTAGAAGATCATAGTTGGAATATGTCGAACATACAGAGCCTATAAAACATAGATAAAATATGGGGATGTAAGTGGAAACTTCCTCTGGGTCAAGAGGACTTCTATGGAATGATGATAAATGAATGAAAATAGTACCCAACAAGCAAGTCTATGCCAGGTCGCTTTGGATTCTCTGCATCCTGAGAGTCACTTAGAGTCCTGCGTCTTCTATGCAATACAATAGGCTTGGGATGGTTTGGGCAATTAAGAACTGTTCATCTGTCTGCCCCAGACCAAGAAAATTGAATGAACAAGAATACTGACTGAATGATAACATGTTCAAACGGCCCGCAATAGAGTGATGAAAGGGGTGTGTTTCCCTTAATATCCTATATATATATATCCAATCACAACTATATAATCTGTGGATATCTATGGTTGTTGTCGCCTTGCGACTCAACCGGCAAAAAAAACACTTGGCCAATTCGGCCTCGGTCTTCCGCACACCCTGCATGAAGGGACTATTCTGGAAGGCCCTCAGTGGCAGTCCAGGCGTTCGCCCTGTTCTGCATCAAAATCCGACCATGGGCCCAATCAACAAATGATGAGACAAAAAAAGTGGGTCAATATGGGTCAATTATTTTTGTGCACAAAAAAAGAGTGAAAAGGCTGGTTTGGGCAAATCATTCACTTCCCTGAGAAAAAAAAAACACCATTTGCATCCATTTCGGCATGACTTCCCCATACTAAAACCATCATCGGTCTGGCGAAGTCGGCCAGGTCCCCATCATTTGCCAATTTCGAGCCTGTGGTCTCTAAATTTTTAATCCATTCCCCCTAATATGAAACCCCAGTATTAGATCTGTACATTTGGGGAACCATAACTCGCGGTACAACTGGTATAACCTTTATGGTCGAGGGAAGGGATTATTGACCCATCTCCATTTCCGAAGCATTTTTCAGCTTCCCGGCTGGTACTGGTCTGCGTTCATCTTGGGCGTGTCTCGCTTCCCTAAACGAGCCAGAGAATCCTGGAACTGGCCGTGGCAATCTTGTGCTCATGACCCACCAAGAGGTCCCAACACCGATCTGAAAAAGCTTGGCCCCTAGAATTTTCAATGGTAGTTCCATTCCATGTTTCATGCTGAAAGAGTTTGGCCCCCCACAGTGGAAATATGCTCATACAATCATCAAAAAATACCCTGTTTGATGGATACATCCCCCATCATCCCCCTTTGTTTATCCATGTATTGAGTCTCTGCCGGTTTCCAACATCTCCTGCTTAAAGCTGAATTGGCCATCGAAGGTAGTGACCGCCATGGCCGCAAAAGGTTACCTTTTAGCAGCCGGGACTGGAAACACCAATGGTGGGACATGATTCCCCCCAATCGCTCCAACATCTTAGATACAAATCAGGGGAATCGCTAGATGAAGAGCTTCAATGGATTGGTGTAAGAGGAAATCTACAGGAGACCATTGTAATTTCCCATTGAATATAGGTTTCCTGGATTTGTTGCCCGCTATTTAACCAATCCATTGAGATGTAAAACTATCATTTTTCCCCAAAAGAATGTGCTTGTCAATTTACCTCAAGTGGCTTGGAGAAGAGAACCCTGCTTAAAAAAATACACCCAAAAGTCATGAATCAGGTTTACAACAAACACCTCTTTTTGGGGCCTAAAGCCAGGTATCTGACCCCCCATGGCTACTTGACCCCCAACTCTCCTGAGATCTGCACCCCCAAAATTGCAAATTCACTGGGCTCAGCTGACTCAGCGGAGTGAAAACTGTGACTGTTCCGTTCGGTGGCACCTTGTTGAGAGGTACCCTCTGGTAATTTAACGTAGCTATTGAAAATCACAATTTTTAATGGGCAAATCCGCTATAAATGGCCATTTTCAATAGCTATGTTAAATTACCAGAGGGTACACATCAACATTCCATGACTGGACACTGGTCCACATCTTGTTTGTAAGCTTTGTTGCCTGATCCTGATTCGTGTTGGGAAAAATGAAGTTCCAAGTCATGTCCCAGGTTTCGTTTTTTTTGTCGTTGCATCCTCTTTTCGCTGTTTTTTTGCTGCGCAGCCCCACAGCTATGGAAAATCGTGGGGCATTCTCACACCCTGGAGCCAGGTAAGGACCAAAAAGTTCGCAGCGGAACGAACACCTTTTCAGCAAAAATGTCATGAACCTTTGTTCATTGATTAAATCATATTAAATCCCTACTATTAGTGATATTCCCGTTATATAATCCCATAACATTTCCATGAGACCCCCATTAGTTGATCAAAAATACCCAGTACAGTACATCCATTGGCCTCCTGTAATCAAAAATGGCCAGCTGGGAAATCTGCAATAAACGATAAATATGGAGGTTTCTAGGTGGGAAAATCGTCCAACTCAACGGTGGGATTTTCCAGCAAAATAAAATCTTTGATTACCAAAAGGTTCATGGAGATACCCCCATGGATCTTAATGGACTATGACAAGCCGCACTAGAAAAAAAAAAGACTATACCTTGAACTCATCATCAACCAACAGTCGTGTATGCGAAAGTCATTTCAAGTCCAAAAAATCATCCCAAAAGTAGGATGTCAAGGAAATTCATCTTAAGATATTTTTGCCATACCCAAAAATATGATATCATTATAAATATCCCAAACCACTGGGTCAAAATGCGTCAAACCGCCCAAAGCGGTGGCGGCGGAGGCCACCGAAATGAAGCCGTAGGTCCATTGCCCAACATCAAACCTGGAAGCTTTACGGAGAGCTCACCCATTGGGTGCCTATAGATGGAACCAACCATATGGCAGTGTGTCAAAACCAATAGTACCCCTTCTGTTCACATCAAAATAGCTGGGATTTATGGATGTTCATCCCCCTAAAAATGGTATTTTCATAGGTATTGATCCATACCCATATCCCAAAAAGCAGAAACGAAAAAACACCTTGATGGGGAAAGCCTGGTGCCTGTTTTGGGCACTTTCCAAAGTGCCCACTGGGAATTGTGGTTGCTGGAAAGTGTCCCATAAATTGGAGTAGGATTTTTCCCCGACAGCAAAACTTTGCTATGGGGTCCTTAGCGCTTAATTTTTATGGGATAAACATTTTTTTGGCAAAAACGCAGAAACTTTCAAGCTGTTGGGGATAGCACCTGAGTTCATTTTTGTGTGTAAGAATTGCAAAGTGACACAACAATGGGCTACTAGGCCGAAGTAACCTGAAACAATAGGCAACTACGGTTTTCCAGGTATTTGGTTGGAGGTATTTGGTTGGCATATGAAATACAATGGCATTCTTTTACAGGGAACCACAGCATCAAAAAAACAGTTCCATCTCGTCACAGTTGATGCTGGGTTCCTGGCTCTCGTATGTATCTTGCATCCAATACCGTCTTTTTGATCGCCATAGAGCCTGATCTCCCAGTCTTGATCGAGGAAGGGTACCAGATCGAGGAAGAAAATCATGGCAACAAAAACAAAATGGGTGAGATGACGTCAATTTTTTTGGGATCCCTAAACTCTACGGCCTCCAGGTGTCCAGTGTCCAAAAAAAAAGCATGACGTCGCCAGATCTTAGTCCACCCCCTACTTCCAGTGACCCTGACCCTCACGATGGTTTCTCTGCTTGCTGGTGGCTCGCCACCCTGAAATATGAAAGTTGTTGAGGATCATCAATCATCCCATATTTCTATGCTTGATCATAGACATAAATATATACATAGTAGAAACCAGAAGCTAGCCAACCAGGATTTGATTTTAGTTGGCTGTTGTATAAGTGGCAAAAAGTGAATTAACCAATTGACAATCTATTTATTTTGGGTGGTACAAGTACCATCTTCCAATCAAACATGGCCCCTCGCCAGCCCCTCGCTGCAGGGCATCTGTGTATGTATATATATATATATATACATATATATATGTGTGTGTGTACATGTAGATGTATGTGTGTGTATGCATATATATCTATCTACGTCAACCTGAAGCCCTTCACCCAGCACTCCAGCTTAGCACACCACGGCCACATGCAACCCATGTCTACCAAGCGCCCTGCCCCCATTAAACCATGCCATCCAGCAACCCGCCGTCCTGTCAAAAGGAAACCGCCCCATGACGACAAACCACGTCAACCTGAAGCCCTTCCATCTAGCAGTACTCGCCAGCTTAGCACACCACGGCCACCTCCAACTGAAACCCTGCAAGCCTAGCCACACAAAACAAAATATCCAGAAAACACACACACTCCCACAGCACTCCAGGACCATGCCAATCTGAAGCCCTAAGCCCATAGAGAGAATTCGAACCATGCCGACCGTTGGTGCTTGCTTGCTTGGCTTTTTTCAGAACCAGTTCAAAAAAAAACGACCAGTTCAAAACAGACCGTATTGTATGTATGGTAGGTGTGGTAATTATGTTTCATATGTATGGTATGTGTGGTATGGTACGGTCAAAGTTCGTATGGTATGTATGGTATGTATGGCATCATTGGAATGTACGGTAGGTACGGTATATGTTAAACACATGTAGTTTCGTGAGCACACAGGTAATAAATAGGAAGTAGATACATTGCACATATATATATATGACTATAGGTAGCACGTAGGTACTTTGAGGGAGTGTGTGTGTGTGTGCTACGTAGGTCGTCTAGAAGGTAGCATGTACCTAGTAAATACGAGGCTGGACCTCAGAAATGCTGCCAATAGCTTGCAAATAGAAGCGAAGGGGGTGCTGGGAAGGGCCACCTGGGGACCCATACCATTGGGGGTGTAGGAACAGGGAACACGAGACCATATATGCGTATGTGTGTGTGTATATATATATATAGACAGAGATAGAGAGAGAGAGAGAGGGGAAAATTCTCGATGAAAATAATGGTGGATTTTCCTGCAAGCCATTGCCTTGTTTGACCAAAGAGTTACCGGATAAACCGAATGGCCAAAAACATTTGACCACCCCTTTGGCTATGGGGTGCCGTAGGGTAAACGATGGAATCCCCTGGTTTTAAGATTAAAATAGCTGGGTGCTTGACAGAGTGCCCAAAAATATTCCCATCATTCCTTGGTTTTGACCTGACAGAAATCCCCACTGCTCTCCGAATCTGGGCCCCCTCTATGGGCCCGGCACTCTTCGTACCACACTTCGCCCACAAATTTGAGCCGACAGCTGCATTTGGGTCCTATTCCAACCATCCCCAAACGGTCCGCTCGGATGTCGGTAACCATTTTTTTGAGTGGTCACTTTTTTTTCAAAAACCCAGGAGACCAGAGATTTTAACCTATTCTATCCTATTGTTAGTATTAACCATCTAATTTTTGTAAAACCCAATTTTGACCCATACCCATATCGGCTTGCCAACATGACTTGGATTTGCTTGAGGAACCCCATTCTATAACAAGATTCTTCCCTAGAGATTCCCAAAGCAGATTTTCCCGTTTGGGGATTAGGTACTCCTGAGATTCCTCCGGAAACGTGATGGGGATTCACCGGGATATTTTCTGGAAAATTCAGTGATCTCTGTTCAAAACTCGGGAACAATAGGGATAATATAATGGGAACATGATGGGATTATTCAATTAGGATACAACCAACAATATTGGGATATGTCTGGTCGGTTGGTAGAAATTCACAGTTCATAGATGACTATGATCCGCAGTAAGCAAGGTTGTATAAAGCGTATTATCCCCTACGTATGATAACTAATCAACTGGTTGTTTGGTCACTGCTAAAATTGGACGGTGAATACTGAATACTGAAAAATAATGATCGTCGTTGAATCCAGTGATGCTCTGGGTCATGTTTTCATGTTTTTTCCCTATGAATACATTCATATCCAGATATCCCATGAATTTGGCGAATTTCAACTCATTGTTTGGCTGGAACTTCCCAAGCACCATGACAAGCAGCAAACTTATACGTGTACTGTATATATATATATAAGTATATGTGTGTGTATGTGTGTATGTATATACATATATATATATATATGTAATATGATGTGTATATATATATAATAGTATCATATATATATATTATACATATACGTACTGTATATATTATATATACATAAGTACGATTGGTGCGGGATTTGGGGATCACCAATTTTTGGGGGGCATCCCTATCAGCTGACCTTCAACCCCCCACAGAACTGCTAGGCTTGGGCACTTGGGCATGATCAAAACGCCATTGGCCCATTGCCATTCTCAGTTTCAGCAGGGTAAGTGAACAAACACTGGCCGCCAGGCCCTCTTTTCGCCTCAGCTTGGCCAATTGGCCAAGATCTTGTGCTTTCGGCCACAAGGGCCACAGCAAGTCTGACAAATCTGTACAACGTCGCAGAGCTGGAAGAACTCCGTGGCCATGCCCCAACCGACTCCGCCTTCAGCCGGCCGCGCACCGGCGAGGGCCAATGGCAGACCGAAAGGGACAGGCAGAACACCACCGAAAACTTTTTTCGGAACCCCTGAAAAACTGCGCTGTGTTTTTGAGTGTCTTAGATTGTTGGCCATTTGGGTTCCGCATTCAAATTAAGGGTGGCAAGCTATTCATTGACGTGCATCCCACTGATCTCTAACACTGAGTCTATTGCTCAATGGTGACACGCCGATCATCGCATCGCACAGGCCGCAGATTTGCACCCTGCACTGCGGTAGATGGGCAGAGTCACAGGGCCAAAATGACAGGTGTGAACGGGGTGAACATGGGCATTGAGCTGCGCCTCATCTGCTTTTGACATTATGCCATATTATGCCTGCGTTGACACGTGGGCACAATTTATTGTGCCTTAAAATGTTTATCCACTTGTAGCTAAAGTATGCTAAAGTGCGGTTTCCTCCATGACATCATTGACATCATGATCGCTTAAGTTGCTGGCCACACTCCAAGCGAATGAGAGCTGTCCATCAATCAATGGTGAAACGTCACGGAACAACCCTCGCGCAAGCGATTCCGGTGGACACCGTGGTGTCATTCAGCCCCCGACCTGCCAAGCTTTGATGAATATGGTGATGGGAATGTCAAACTTTCCATGCCAGCATCAATGAATTGCAGGAACCAAGGTTTCCTGCAGAAAATACATACTTAGTAAACGGGGTCAAGCCTCAATAGAAGAAATGACCAATTGCAGCTTGTTGGAGCTTAGTACATCCTTTTGACCTGTGCACTGGAGATGTCACCAGTCAATCCAGAAGATTCCCAGCATCTTTCAGGGCCCCTGGAGGATTGAGTGTCATCCCCGCTCCCAACATGGGAAGAATTTTCCAGGCTATCGCTGCTGTTTTGCATCACCACTTGGACTTGGATGATTTGGGGATTGTGTCCATTGTGTCCCCCAAAAACTTTGAGGAAACGCCCAAGTGATACACAGTGGCGCACGAAACACCAAGGCCCCCACCAGCGAGATAGCGAAAGCGTTTCGAAAAGGTCCCCTGTCATCTCGGAGCCTTGTTCCAAATGACTTCATTGGGAGAAAATAAAAAGTGACAGGAAGTGCGGATGTCCGAAAACTTCGGGCATTGCATACCCGAACATTCTTGAATTTGTAATTTGTGGTTCTGGGATTTTTGAGGTAGACACGAACAAGAGATTTAAATGGGTCCGAATCCTTTACTTGTCCATGGCAAAAAGAAAAAACTTGAAACATGTACACACCTTCATAGCTGCGTACATACCATGCACATCATTCTCATCATTTAAACCAGTGATATATCGACATTCTTGTTTTTTTCAATTTTTCTGCATAGTATCCTGACATGTGTTCCATGAAAAACCTGCGGATTTCCCTTGGCCGACGGGCAGATGCTACACAAGCAGAAGCTGCGATCTGTGAGGGATTCGCCACTTGGAGTTGCCTCGAATCAGACGTGCAATCTTTTCCCAGGGATTCAACAATCATAAGGGATATGATGTGGGATATGATATGACTGATATGATGTGTATATATGTATGTCTATATATATATATATGTATAATATATATATATATATTATATATATTATATTATATTATATTATATTATATTATTATAATTATATATATTATATTATATTATATTATATTATATTATATTATTATATATATATATATTATTATATTATATATATATGTATAACTTATATAACCAACTAGACTATACCTGAAAATGCAACTCGCCCTCAGTCTGAAATAGCCATGGCTATTTCAACGGCCATGGAAAATTTTTAGGCACTGTAAATCATCCACTGAACCGTTACCAGAGGCTACAAGTGGTTCACAATTGGTCCACCACGAAAAAAATACAAATCTTGAAGGCAGCCTTTTGAAGCATTTCTTGAAAGTCACCACTACGTGCTTTCAAAAAACCCCAGAATCCAGAAATGATCAGAAATGTGGCTCATTTGGCTCTGAAAATTATGGGGAAAACCGGAAAACCCCTGCACTTGGTCTGGTTTGAAACCTCAAATTTCCCCGTGAGATGTACGCCATGCATTGGGGGGGAAATCCTCCATTTTCAGGTACGCCCAAACATCAGATTTTCTTGTCATTTACATCGACATAGACATAGACATAGACATAATTGACATATACATTTGCATATGCATACATGTTTATTTACATTTACATATATAAATATAACTATATATATATATACAATCATATAATATCATATACACATACCCATGAGATTCCAAAAAACACTAAATGTTTAAAGTTTTATACCATATGGTCATATTTCAGATACCCCAGACCGATCTTTCGCGGCTGGGATCGCGGCTCGAGCCATTCTGAGAATTCCAGCACGGAGTCTCGCTGACCCCCCAGGAAGTCAGGCCTGGTTTTTTCGGAAGGAGTCATAAAAAATTGCAAATTGTCATATTATGTCATATTCATCCCAGGATTCTTAGATTTAACCATGGTTTTTCACATCATGGTTAATTGACATATGTCATGGTTAAAAATCATGGTTAGATTTCTGAAGTGGATGTCATTGAACCATGATTTAAAAAGATGTGGATCTAATCCGCTAGTTTTTTCAGTGATCTAAAATGTGGACGATCCAAAAGGATTGGACGATTCAGTTGGAACCTTAGGCTCCAAAAGTGGCTGCGAGAATCTACAAAAATTAAGATCAAAAAAAACCGTGCATATCCCCAGGTGGTGCTGAAGAATTTCTGGGGAAACTGGGAAACGGGGCGTCTCATCCCAGGGCTCTAGCAGGGTCTCTTTGCCCAAAGCTTCCAAGGCTGCTTCTGGTCCACCACGATTGACCCGTGACCTGCCACACCAGTGGAGTGGCTTCGGCGTAACTTGCCGTGTTTTGGCGTGCGTTCTGCATCTGATTTTTTTAATAGCTCACCAGCTTCTAAGTTTTCATACACTTGGAGTTTAAACCAAGCACATGCCAGCAAAATTGAGGATTTCACCAACAAATACCATCAAAACAGGAGTGGCAAAAAAATGACAGAGGGACTGGTGAACTGGTGTTTCGTACAAGACGACTCGTCCCAAAAATGTGCAGCTATGCACGTGTGTATCACTATGACACTATGAGGCATTTGTTGCAAGCCAGCAGAAAGGAAAAAAATCTACAGCTACGTGTCAATATCATTGTCAAAGCAAATTGTGTACAGACATTGCTATTGTTGTTATTTGAATCTACTGGTCTATAGGTCTGTAGATGCAGCAATGTAACATTGTATGTCTCTTGGATACTAATCCCGGACCCCCCCGAAAAGAGGCGAATTTAATGAATAGTTCCAATACTAAGTGTCTTTCTTTGTGGGGCGATGTATAAAAACTAATCACAGGAAACTCTTCACAAAAATTCTTCCCTGGCTGAAGAGGGCTGATCCATACCGAAAACCTTTTTGGTGTTTACCCTGAAATCTCGGGTTTTCCCATGGTTTTCCTGTAGAACCCATCCAATTCAGACGGAATCATAGCTACCACCAGCCACGACCAGTTGAGCATCCTATGGTTTCAGTGTTTAGTGCTGAGCATCCCAGATTTCTTCACGGTGAATTCTATGTTTTTATGATGGTAGATATGTCTAACTAGTTCTATGTTATTCTTATCAGCATTATCATTGTTATTATCATTGTCATCATTATCAGTACTATTATCATTATTGTTAGATTATATAAATATATATACTATACACATATATACTATATATATACTGCATATATAATGGGGTGAAACTCAACCGACATTCACATTAAACCCGGGGGACCCACCGACTGCCAGGATATAAGAGGCGCTTGTTTTGTGCACCCCAGAATCACCGTGTCTTGTGGTAAACCTAATTATAAACAATGCGTATACCTGATAAAGCTTTATGGTCAGTCATAACCACTGATAACCATTGGATAACCATTGAACAACTATTCATAACCATTGATAAACTATAACCATTGAATAACCATTGAATAACCAGTTGGTTCACCCCCGAATCCCCCAGCAGCTTCGGGTCGGCCCGCCTCATCTTGGAACTGAGCTTGGACAAGGCCAAGCCCACCGAAAAGTGCGCCAGCCGAGCCTCGCAAAATCTCCGGTTTTCTATAGGGAAATCATCTAGAAATGGTTGAATAAGTGGGCCATTTTCATCCATTTTCCACATGTATGATGATAGATACTTTGGTTGGGTATGAACGGTATGGATCAAAATTGTTGCTATCCCTGATGTTATTTTTATTCGGTAATACCTGGTAATGCCTGTTAATATACTTTATGTGAGGTGTTGAAGCCATATTTTTTGGTGGTCTTTAAATTCTAGCACATACGGAATTGTCTGAAATTATGGCACCAAAAAAAATATAACGCCAAAAAAAAATGTTAAAGAACATCATGTCTGTGTCATTCCGTTATACTGGTTAGTTATACAGAGAATGGATGATGATCATCCGCAATATATTGGACACCCTCCACAATCAACAACCATAACAATGGTTTTGAACACTGCGAAAAAATTGGGCTAAAGCCCCCAGCAACTGTGAAAAAACATGGTCAAAACATGGCTTAAAAATTATTTATGGTCATCTAATGTCATCTATCCCATATTAGTCCAGAAGAATTGGTAGATAGATCATCCATATCAATATGGGATATATATATATGGATATATGACCATAAACAATTTTTCCAAGATATCATATTATATTATGGTAGATATATTGCTAGAGTCCTATCAACGGATTGATGATCATCCCCCCGATCTCTTGGAATAGTCGCCACAGATTCCACCAAGATCTTGGTCCATTTTTTCATGGGGAAATCAGACGAAAACCATCCATTTTTGGCACACATGGACCATGAAATACCGGTTGGTCGATAGCTGTTCCTACCACAGGCGAAAAAAAAAATAAATAACCCAGGTAGCATGATTCAGGACAATAACTACAACCTATCAACAATGGTATTTACCCCATTTTACCAATATTTCTACTAGTTAAACTACCATAAAACCACCATCAAAGCGGTTAAATGCCATTAAAATACTAATCAACCATCATTGATCAATAATGGCAAGGTACTAATCCATTCCTTACACCATCAATCCTATTCTCATCATCGTGATCAGTGGGGATAGGTCCTATCCATAAATTCATGCTGAATCTTCGTTGCCTGTGTAAAAAATAAACATAAAAATACTTAGCTGGTTAGCACATTTTACATCATTTGACCATTGACAGCAAAAAAAATGTATAGATTACTAGAGATTACGACGAAAGATTACGAAAGTATCTAACCAGTCGGTTGACCCGGCAGAACTCGGCAGCAAAACAGTCTATCCCTGGCATCCAAGGGTCGCCCGCTTCATCTTGGATGAGCTGAACGTGGGAGGCCTCTGCAGGCAGAGGTTTAAAAAAAGGGTACCTATACAAGGTGGTGCCCCCAAGATAGCTAAGTTGGTTTATAACTCTAATAACTAGGACTTATGGTAGATACCCTCTGGTAAATTAACATAACTATAGAAAATCACCATGTTCAATGGGTAAATCCACTATAGATGGGCCATTTTCAATAGCTATTTTGACATAACCAGAGGGTACATCTATAGTTGAGAGTACGTTTTCACCACGACTAAAACTAGGTTTCCAAACCACGACAAAACCCGGCTGCGAACCACGACAAGGACCAAAGATTTTAAGCACGATTGGCAAACACATCATCGACTGTCTGC